>SDBT01011690.1_pt1 | contig 14112 bp, 12 predicted proteins | sample 2277101 | NCBI WGS metagenome assembly SDBT01 (sample SAMN10404973, study PRJNA504765) | marine sediment metagenome | isolation source: marine sediment core GS10_PC15, 103 cmbsf | place: Arctic Ocean: Southern Knipovich Ridge | collected 2010 | reverse complement strand
GTGAATGCAAGGATCCTCGGATCGACGTCGATTTGATCCCATCCCACGACGAACCGGGCGATGCGGGCCGGCATGTTGTTGCGAATGAGCTCGATCGCCGCCCAGGCCAGCGGCAAGGAAAGGCTGATCTCCCCCAGATAAGTTGACATCCCACCAGCTAAAAGCCACCCATTCATCGAATCCCGTCACCTGCCGTTGCCAGTCGAGCAAGTTCGCGGGAGCCACCTCGCTCCGATCGACGCCTCGCTTGGGCACCGTCTCCCAGATCATCACCAGACGCTCGATGTCGGGGATGGGGAATGGTCGAAGCATCAACGCGTCGACGACGGAGAACACCGCCGCGTTGGCGCCAATACCTAATGCCAAGGTCAAGACAACGACGAGCGAGAATCCCGGTTGCTTGGCGAGAGATCGCGCGGCGTGACGAAGATCGCGGGTCAATGCCGACATGATTTCATCTCCTCTGTGTCATCCCGGATGGCGAGAGTCTCCTTTGTTTCCCATACGCAGGTCCCTCGACAAAAGTTCGCATCGCGTGCAAAATAAGCGGCTGCGGCTGGAAAAACAACCATGACGAATATCTTGATCACAACTGGGAAGAGGTGATTCGCCTGGGAACCGCACATATCGTGAGAGCCGCAGCCGCCGTTCGAGCCCGCCTCATCCATTTGTCCACCGATGTTTTGTTCGACGGACGGCACGCCCCTTACGATGAGGGTGCTCAACCGGAGCCGCTGCATGCCTACGGCCGCGCCAAAGCGGCCGCCGAGTCCATGGTACGTGAGAACGACAACCACGTGATCATCCGTACCTCACTCATTTACAGCCTCGATGAGGTGGACCCGGCTACCGTTGAATTAGTCGAGGCACTGCGTAGCGGCCGGCCCTACACCCTGTTCACCGATCAGCGACGCAATCCGATCTGGGCGGAGACTTTGAGCCGGGCCTGCTTGGAGCTGGCTGAAAGCAACTACCAGGGAGTTTTAAACGTGGCGGGCAGACAGGTTTTGACCCGTGCCGAGTTTGGCTTGCGCATGCTCGATTGGTGGGGCGTGAAAGAGCGAGAGACACTTTCTCGAGGACCGTCCGATGGGGACAGGTGGCCTAGAGAACTCGAACTGGTTCTCGAACGAGCGACGTCCGTTTTATCGACGCCGCTCGCCGGCATGGATGAAGTGCTGGCTATGCCACGTAAGAAATAGGCCCGCGCCGGCGGGCGGGTTATATTGGTAGCGATGCAATAAAGCAAAACGGAGGACGCTTGAAGGAAAAGATCCAACGCAAACGGCCGCAGCTTTCGGTCGTTTGGAGAGAAGCACGAGAAGTCATTTGGGAGCGTCGTTATCGACTTGCGGTGGGCTTCGCCCTGATGGTGGTGGGTCGACTGGCGGGACTGGTTCTTCCCGGCTCGTCGAAGTACCTCATCGATGATGTGATTGCCAATCAGCGAGGCGAGCTTCTTCTCCCATTGGCGGCGATTGCCGGAGCAGCCACCCTGGTGCAGGCCGGTACCGGGTTTGCGCTTTCACGGCTTCTGGGAGTCACTGCCCAGCGAGCCGTCACCGAGATGAGGCGGAAAGTGCACCGGCACATCATGCGCTTGCCCATCGGCTACTTCGATTCGGTCAAGAGCGGTGAGCTCATCTCACGCATCATGACCGACGCCGAAGGAATTCGAAATCTGGTGGGCACCGGACTGGTACAACTTGCCGGGGGACTGCTGACTGCGTCGTTGGCGCTCGGCGTGCTCTTTTATCTCAACTGGCGTTTGACCTCCCTGACCCTCGTTGTGCTGGCGTCGTTCGGCGGAGTGATGGCCTTTGCTTTTACCCGCCTCCGCCCCTTGTTTCGGGCCCGCGGTGAGCTGAATGCGCAGGCGACCGGCCGTCTGGGGGAGGGGCTGGGTGGTATCCGAATCGTGAAAGCCTATACGGCCGAGAAGCGTGAAGAGCGGATCTTCGCGAGAAACGTTCACCTACTGCTGCGCAATGTGGCAAAGTCGGTAACCGCGGTGGCGGGAGTGTCGTCCTTCGCCACGATCATCTTCGGTGCGGTAGGTGTGCTGATGATTCTCGTCGGCGGGCGGGCGATTCTCTCCGGCGCGATGACGCTGGGCGATCTCGTCATGTACATTTTCTTCACCGGCCTGGTGGCGGCTCCTCTGGTGCAAATCTCTTCCATTTCCACTCAGCTCAGCGAGGCCTTCGCCGGGCTCGACCGAATCCGGGAGATACGCAAGCTCGTCACCGAAGACGATGATGACGAGAACAAGGGCTCGCTGGCATCCATCCGCGGTGACATGAGCTTCGAGAACGTGTGGTTCGAGTACAACGCCGGCGTCCCGGTGCTCAAGGGAGTTTCTTTCGAGGCTCCGGCGGGGACCACCACCGCCCTTGTCGGATCGAGCGGCTCGGGCAAGAGCACGCTCATCAGCATGGTTTTAACTTTCAATCGGCCAAAGTCGGGACGCATTCTCGTCGATGGACGCGATCTGGACCAAGTCCGACTGCGGGACTATCGGGCGATGGTGGGTGTGGTCCTTCAGGACAACTTCCTCTTCGACGGAACCATTCGGGAGAATATCGCTTATTCTCAACCGGCTGCGACGGACGACGAAATCCGTGAGGTCAGCCGTATTGCGCACTGCGACGAGTTCATCGACAAATTCCAGGAGGGCTACGATACGGTGGTGGGAGAGCGCGGTGTCAAGCTTTCCGGCGGTCAGCGCCAGCGCATCGCTATCGCCCGCGCCATCATTGCCAACCCCAGGATCCTCATTCTTGATGAAGCGACCTCCAGCCTGGACAGCGAGAGCGAAGCCATGATTCAAGACGGGCTTCAGTTGCTCCGGACCGGCCGTACCACTTTCGTCATTGCCCATCGGCTGTCGACCATCGTGAGCGCCGACCAGATTCTGGTTCTGGAAGATGGTGAAATCGTCGAGCGGGGTAACCATCGGGAGCTTTTGGCGGCCGGCGGCCGGTATCGCGAGCTCTACGATCGACAGTATCAAGTGGAAATGAACCGATTCATCAACCCGGGTGAAGATTTCACGCCGGCTCCGGAGGTTCCGCGTCCGCCGAAACCTGCCGCCGCATCACGCCGCGATCTGTAAGGGAGTCGTGCTGCAATCCTTGCCTTGCTGGCAGAGAATAAACCGCGGAGACGCCGAGGTCGCGGAGAATTGTTCTCTGCGTTCTCTGCGCCTCTGCGGTGAGATCTTTGGTTGTGGCTCTCCTGCGCTATGGGAGACCCTTTAACTTAATTCATCCAGGGTCAGGCGGAAGCTGGCAACGAAGGTCTCGAGGAAGTACTCCACTTCAGGGAGATTCAAATCTTCGACCACCGCACGGAGGGATTCCTCTGCCTTGGAGAACTCTCGATTTCCGGCCGCGGTCTCCTCGAGACACTTGATGTAGGCGCAGAGCTTGTCGGCCGCTTTCACGATTTCCTGGTGGCCTTTTTCCGACTCATCCGGTGCCAAGAATTCGCGATAGTCGGATACGAGCTCGTCGGGCACCATCGAGACCAGCCTCTTGGTGGCGGATGCTTCGATCTCCCGGTAGGCTTTGTTGATCTCGGGATTGAAGTACTTGATCGGAGAGGGGAGATCTCCAGTGAGAACCTCGGCGGCGTCATGGTAGAGGGCTAGAAGGGTGACTCGTTCGGGATTGACGGCGCCGTCGAAAAAACGGTTTCGGATCAAGGCAAGAGCGTGGGCGATCTGAGCCACCCTCAGGCTGTGCTCCTGGACGTTTTCGGGATAGGTGTTGTGCATGAGGCCCCATCGCATGATGAACTTCATGCGAAACAGGTAAGCGAAAAAATGACTCATGATTCGACTCCCTATTCGGCATCAAAGCACACAGTATACCAACCGGTGCTCGGGCCGGTTGAGGTTTTCCCGGTTTTCCTAATTGTGTTATAAGTGAGGATGGACATGAAAGTCGGGAACTATATGACGCCGGAGCCCATTACCGTCTCCGAGCTTGACAGCATGACAGAGGCGGTACTCGTCATGCGCCGGCATCAAATTCGGCATCTGCCGGTTGTCAACGGCAATCTGCTGGTGGGAATTGTCACCGACCGGGATCTTCGACGGGCATCGCCGTCACTATTGTCCGGGATTGCGGAAAAAAAATACCAGGAAGTGCTCGATTCGACCCCGGTGTCCCGAATCATGACTCGCGAACCCTTCACCGTCCGATTGGATACGGACCTGGTGGATGCGGTGCGCATCCTGGTCGACAAGAGGATAAGCTCTCTGCCGGTTGTGAATGGAGCCGAGCTCGTCGGGATCTTGACCGAGATCGATGCCCTCAGGGTTCTGCTGGAAGTATTGAATAAAAGCTAGCAACCCGGCTTCACTCCTCCTTCCTTCAAGCGCGTGGGTCACATTCAAGAAACCCCTAGACGCTCGTCCAAATTCATGGGGAGAATGATGTGGAAGCTGGATCCTTTGCCCATCTCGCTTTGCACTTTGATGTCACCTTGGTGCTCCTGGATGATTTGGTAACAGATCGACAGGCCCAGCCCGGTCCCTACGCCGACCCCCTTGGTTGTGAATCCGGGGTCGAATATGTTTTTGAAGTTCTCTTGGGAAATGCCGACGCCGTTATCGCTTATGACCACGTGCGCTTTTTGGTCGGCCACATAGGTGGTTATCGTGATCTCTCCCTTATCCTCGATCGCCTGTCGCGCGTTGTTCAGGATGTTGAGAAAGACCTGATTCAAGCGGCCGGGGTAAACGGCAATCGGCGGGACCTCGCCGAAATTCTTGATGACGGTGACGTTGTGCTTGATTTCATGGTGGAGCAAGATCAGTGTGTCTTCAAGCCCTTCGTGGATGTTGACTTTCTTGATCTCCGCTTCATCGAGGCGGGCGAAGCTCCGCAATCGCCGGACGATCTCGGCGACCCGCGAACAGCCCGACTCGATGACTTGATTGGCGTTTTGAATGATCTCGAAAATTCCCTGGAGCTTGCGGTCGCCTTCCACCGTCCCCGGCAGCGTCGTTTCCAGATGCTGCTTGAGCTTGGCCACTGCGCGCCTCAATGTATCGTGCATGCTGCCGATGGCTCCCACCGGGGTGTTGATCTCGTGGGCTATACCGGCGACCAGGCTTCCCAGCGAAGCCATTTTCTCCGACTGGACGAGCTGCGCTTGCGCGTCCCGCAGCTCCTGGTTGGTGACGGCGAGATCCGCAAGGGTCATTTTGGTTTCGGTAACGTCACGGCCCATGCCCACGTAGCAGGTCGCTTCGCCGGTCTTGTCGGCGATGGGAAAAATGGAAAGGTCAATCCAGATGGGAGTTCCGTCTTTTGTCTGACCCAGAGCCTCGCCTCGATAGCTACCTTGTTCGGCCAAGGCTTCCGTGATCTTGGCGACCTGTTCTCGTTCGAAAAAATGGCCGGTTTTCTTTCCTATGACCTCGTCATCGGTGAAACCGCTCTTGCGCTCATGCGCCGGGTTGCGCTCGATGATTCGCCCTTCCTGATCGAGAACGGTGATCACGTCGATGGAGTTCATGAAGATCTCTCGGTAGAGCCTTAGCTTTTCCTCCGCTTTTCTTCTCTCGGTAATGTCGATTCCGATAGCGACGATATGTTCGAGATCGCCTTCCTCGCTCATCAAAGCGGTGTTGGACCAGTCAATCAATCGGGCCTCTCCGTGTTTGGAGTACCAACGGTTCTCACCCTTCACCGGCCAGGGGCCGGTTCGAATCTGCTCGAACCTCTCCCGGACCCTCTCCTTTTCTTCGGGAAGAATAAAAAGATCATAAAAAGTTCTACCGCGAACCTCGTCAAAGCGATAGCCGGTTATTTCTTCGCAGGCCCGATTGAAGCGAACGAACCGGCCTTCCGGATCGGTGACGACCACCAGAGCGCCGGCGGTGTCCAAAATCGTCGACACGAAGTTGCGCTCGGTGAGCAAGGCATCCTCGATCTGCTTTCGTTTGGTGATATCGTGGACCCCTCCCAAGACGACCGCCTCACCGGCAAGCTCCATGGTCGCCACAGAGAGAGTGGCCCAGATCGGCTCTCCTTGGGCGTTTTTGAGCTGGAGCTCATGATCGCGCAGCAATCCCGTGTCTTTGAGTTTTTGCAGGACAACCTGCCGCTCCTCCGAATGGTAGTAGAAATCGGTGGTGTTTCGTTTCTTGAGCTCTTCGGTCGTGAGGCCGACGAGGTCGGCCAGGTGCCGATTGGCGTAGAGGATGCGGCCGTCGGATACCCGGCTGATGATGTAAGGCAGGGGTGTGGTCTCGACCAGGAGGCGCAGCTGCTCATCGGCCTGACGGAGCCAACGGTGCAGCCGGGCGTGCTCGATCGCCTGGTGAATGGTGACTTCCAGCTCGTCCCTGTTGACGGGCTTGGCGAGGAAGCGGTACGCGCCTTTTTGAACCGCATTGACCGCCTCGGAAATAGAAGCGTGGGTGGTCAGCATAATGATAGGCAAATCGGGGGCGGTGCGGCTTGCCTGTTCGAGGACCTCCATGCCGTCCACACCCGGCATGTGGAGGTCGCAGAGTACGACATCGAACGGGCCGGAGCGAATCGCCTCCAGTCCTTCTGAACCGGACGGCTTCTCACATACCGCAAAGCCACGAGACGAGAGGTGTTCGGCCAACTCCCGACGTTGTGCGTCGGAGCCTTCGATGTAGAGTATCCTGACTTGGGCCATCGGTATTCAGTGCGCAGTATAAAGTTGAGCCGAGAGGGGTGTCAACGAATGGTGCCGAAACTTCCCGTTGACAGGCCCCTTGCAAGCTCGTATATTCGGCGTTTTCATGTACCTTTTATACAGTTTTCTGCTGACCACTGCCTTTCTGTTGGGGCTTCCCTACTTTGTGTACCGGGGTCTCCGGTCGGGTAAGTATTGGGCGTCCCTCAAGGAAAGGCTCGGATTCTTGCCCCAGGAGCTCAATCGAGAAGGTCGTCCCTCGATCTGGGTCCATGCGGTGTCGGTGGGGGAGGTGATGGCGGCACGGACGTTGCTGCCCTTGTTGCGTGAGTCCTTTCCAGGCCATCCCATATTTATCTCGGTCACGACTTTGACCGGAAGGCAGATTGCCGAGCGACAGCTCCGGGAAGCGGATGGAATCTTCTACTGTCCTTTCGACTGGGGTTTTGTCGTACGGCGGGTGGTTGCGAGGATTCGGCCCTGTCTGCTCCTCCTGGTGGACACCGAGATTTGGCCCCATCTCATTCGAGCCTGCCGGCAGGCGGGAGGGGCGACGCTCTTGGTCAACGGGAGAATCTCGGATCGGTCGTATCCCCGCTATCGTTGGATTCGCCCGTTCCTTCGCCACGTCCTGCAATATGTGGATTGCTTTTGCATGCAAAGCTCTCGCTACGCGGAGCGGATCGTTGATCTCGGTGCCGACCCGGCCCGAGTGCAGGTGACCGGATCCATCAAGTTCGATGCGGGGGTTCCCAGTCGAGGGAAGTCTTCGGAAGCGGCCGGGCTCATTCCAGCCGATCGACCGGTGCTGGTCGTGGGAAGCTCCCTGGCTCCCGAAGAGGATATTCTGCTCGAGGCTTTTGAAGCACTTCGAGCAGCACACCCCGACCTGTTTCTGGTCCTCGCCCCTCGTCACCCGGACCGGTTCGCGGAGGTGGCGGAGCTTGCGTCCCTCCGTGGATTGAAAGTAGTCAGGCGTACGTCGCTAAGTCAACCTCCGGTCGGCCGCGACGTGATGGTACTCGACACCATCGGCGAGCTTGCTTCGATTTACGGTCGGGCCGACCTCGTTTTCATGGGAGGAAGTCTAGCGCCCTGGGGTGGGCACAATTTGGTCGAGCCGGCGGTGATGGGAAAGCCGATTGTCTTCGGGCCGAACATGAGTAACTTTCGCGAAATGGCGAAAATGTTTCTCGAAGCGGAAGCCGCCATTCAAGTACCAGGCCGTGAAGCGTTGCAGGATGCGCTCGAACGTCTCATGAACGATTCTGAGCTCCGGAGGTCCCTGGGGGAGAATGCACGTCAGCTCGTGGAAGCGAATCGCGGGGCCGGTCGCAAGACTGTCGAGATCGCCTTCAAGCTATTGGAAGCCGCGCTGGAAGACGCTCGATGAGCCACCCGATCTTGCGAAAAGCCCTTTTGCCGTTCGCCATTCCTGCGTCTTGGCTCTATCGGTCGGTGGTCATGGCCCGCAACCGTCTCTACAACAGAGGCTACCGACAGGTGCACCGCCTTCCTGCTCCGGTGGTGAGCGTGGGTAATCTGACCCTCGGTGGTAGCGGCAAGACTCCCCTGGTGGCTCTTATCGCCCGGTATTTTTTGTCGAAGCAGCAGCCGGTGGCGATTTTGTCGCGCGGGTACCGGCGTCAAGATTCTGCTCCCTTTTTGATCGTTTCAGATGGACGTGGCCTGCTTGCTGAAGTTGAAGAAGCGGGAGACGAAACCTTTGAGCTGGCTCAATCGGTGAAAGGTCTGACCACTGCAGTAGGGGCCGATCGTTTTCGCACCGGGCTCGAAGTCATACGTCAGCTCGGCTCTCATCTTTTTATATTGGATGACGCTTTCCAGCACCGCCGATTGTTTCGCAACCTCGATTTGGTTTGTGTCGACTCGGCAGAGCCGATCGAAAGCCTTCGCTTGCTGCCTGCGGGGCGCCTGAGAGAGCCGCTCGCCGGCCTGAAGCGAGCCGGGGCCCTCGTCTGGACGCGTTGGAAACCGGGGCGCCCATCCGGCCCTCTGGCTTCACGGATTCTGGGGGCTCTCAGCTCCGAAATCCCGGTGTTTCGGGCCAGCCAAACCGCCTCCGGCTTTACTCGCCTCGGCGGGCCGGAGGAAAAACTAACCGCGAGCGCCTTCGACCAGGAAGCGGTCGGATTGCTGGCGGCTATCGCTCGGCCCGAACGATTGAGAGACGATCTCGAAGGGTGTGGCGCCGAGGTGGTGTGGACCTGCTTCAAGCGGGATCACCACGTTTGGAAGCCGGAAGAACTGTCGCGTTTACTCGAAAAGGCTCGTGCTCGGGGTGCCCGTGCGGTGGTAACCACCGGTAAAGATGCAGTCAAGTTCCAGAGGTTAACCCAAACGCCTTTACCCTTTTACAGGATGGATTCACAGATGGAGATTCTCGAGCGGGAGGCGTTCGAGAAACTTCTCGACAGGATTGTCTCTTCCTGAATAGTCCCGCAAAGTTCCGTTTCTTCCGAGTCGATCTTCGTTATATGATCCATTTCTTGGATTGTTACGGTGAAAGAGTGAGCGCTTTGTAGTATGTCATCCACTGCCCCCCGGGCAACTACGAAAATAAAATATCGTCTCGATTACGGAGCGGCTCGGTTGATGGGGTGGGGCCTGCGAGCTCTTCCCCGCCGGGCCCGACTGGCGATGGGGCGGTTTGCCGGCGGTATGCTGTTTGCCCTCGATGCGAAGCACCGTGGCATTACCCTCGGTAATCTGGAACTGGCCTTCGGTCCCGCCAAAACGGCTGAGCAAAAGCGAGCTATCGGCCGGGGGGCTTACCGCCACTTTGGCGCGATGTTGTTCGAGCTGCTGTCGATCGGCAAGCCTTCGTGGCAGCGCCTCGAGCGGATGGTGGAGTTCGAGGGGGTGGATAACTACCTCGAAGCCCGCCGGGCGGGCCGCGGCGTCATCTTGGTTGCAGCGCACTTCGGCAACTGGGAAGTACATGCTGTCTGCCACGGGTATCGACTCGGACCCATCACGGTGGTGGTCCGACCTTTGGACAACCCTTACTACAACCGCTGGCTGGAAACGATCCGAAAAGTCTCGGGCAACGGGGTGCTCTATAAGAAGCGGGCGCTACCTCGATTGATGCGGCTTCTCAGGGACCGGGAGACGGTTGCGATTCTCACCGATCAAAACGTACCCCCGGGTGATGGCGTATTCATTGACTACTTCGGCCAACCGGCGGCAACGACACCGGTGGCCAGTTGGCTGGCGGTCAAGACCGGAGCCGCCCTGGTTCCTGTTTTTACCTTGCCTCTCGCCGATGGCCGGTACCGTTTCATCTATGAGAAACCTCTCGACCGGAGTATGTACAGCGGTCTCGATCGCCGTCACATCGTCCAAGAGCTGACTCAGAGTTGCGCCCGGACCCTGGAAGACTATGTCCGTCGGAATCCGGAGTTTTGGCTCTGGCAGCATCGACGTTGGAAGACGCGTCCTGCAGAGGAGCTGCAGGAGCAGTTGGCACTGCCTGCCGAGGAGGCGGGCTAGGCATGAAACCGTTTGAGCCCGAGTCCATACTGGTCTACTCCCCGAGCTGGATTGGGGATTCGGTCATGGCTCTCGCTGCGCTCCGATCTCTCAGGGCCCATTACCCTGCAGCAAAGCTCACGGTACTGGCGAAGCCCTGGGTCGAGGAGCTTTACCAGGGTTGCGAAGCCGTTGATGCCTCTTTTCGCTTCGATGCCAAAGGGGCCCACGCCGGTCCTCGGGGGTTTGTTCGTCTGGTTCGGGCTTTGAGCCGATCGCGCTTCGACGTGGCCGTGCTTTTTCCCAACGCCTTTCGGGCCGCGGCAGTGGTGCGGGCCGCCGGTATTCCGGAGCGGTGGGGCTACGGAACCGATGGACGGGAGTGGCTGTTGACTCGCTCGGTGCCACCGGCCCCCCGACCTTTCGGACGTCATCAAACTCACTACTACCTGGATCTCCTTCGTGCTCTGGGGATTTGCAGCACCGCACCTCCAAACATCGGGCTCTCCACGACCCCATCGATGGCCGAGCGGGCCACCAAGCTGCTCCAAACAAGCGGCTGGCACCTGGGAGAGCCTCTGGTGGGACTGCACCCGGGGGCCACCAATAGCTCTGCCAAGCGTTGGGCTCCCGAACGCTATGCGTTGGTGGGTGACCGTTTGGCCGATGAGCTCGGCGCTCGCGTGGTCCTTCTCGGTGGACCCAATGAAGTGGTTCTCGCGGAAGAGATTCGCTCCCGCATGCAGAAGCCTTCCCTCTGTCTTGCGGGCGAGACCTCGCTCGGGGAGCTCATGGGAGTTCTGGAATCGCTCGCCATCCTGGTGACCAATGACTCCGGTCCCATGCATCTTGCGTCGGCTCTCGGTGTCCCTACCGTGGCCATCTTCGGGCCTACCGACGAAAGAGAGACGGGCCCGTTGGGCCGGAACGCCCGAGTGGTGCGTAAGCAAGTGGAATGCAGCCCTTGCCTTCACAAGGAATGTCCCACCGACCATCGGTGCATGCGCCGGGTGCAGGTAGATGAAGTCTGCCAAGTGGTGATGGAGCTTCTGGAAGGCCAAGGAGCGCCCAGGGCCGCGGCGGAGGCGGCCGGGCGATGAGCGGCCAGCCTGCCATCTTCATGGATCGCGATGGCACCGTCAATGAGCCGGTGGGCTTCATCAATCACATCAGCCTGTTCCGTTTATTCCCCTGGTCGGTCGAAGCCATTCGTTTGGTGAACCGCGCCGGCTTTCTAGCGGTGCTGGTGACCAACCAGTCGGGCGTGGCGCGCGGCCTCTACACGGAAGAGCTGGTGGAGGAAGTACACTCTCGACTGAACGATAAGCTCGACGAGGCCGGAGCGCATCTCGATGCCATTTACTACTGTCCCCATGGTTTGACGAGCGATTGCGACTGTCGCAAGCCCAAGCCGGGGATGTTGCTGCGTGCCGAACGGGAGCTCGGCGTGGATTTATCCCGATCTTATGTCATCGGCGATTCGTACTTTGACCTCGAGGTGGCCTGGAACGCCGGGGCTCGGGCGGCGCTGGTGCTGACCGGATACGGGCGGGGCAACTATGAGCACCATCGGCATCAGTGGGCGCGCCAGCCGGATAAGGTGGCGCCGAATCTTTACGCGGCGGTTGCTGAAATCGTGAGGGAGGGGGGCAAGTGAAGAGAGTGTCGCGGGACCGGCTCCTCGCGCTCGTCGATTGCTTCGATCGAGTCCGGGTGCTTGCCTACGTAGATCTGGTGGCTGATGAGTATATCTACGGACAGATCGCCGCCGTCAGTCGCGAGGCTCCCGTCTTGATATTGAAGTATGACCGCACGCAGCTCGTGCCCGGGGGAGGAGCTAACGCGGTGGCCAACATCGCTTCGTTGGGGGGCAAGCCTCTGGCGGTGGGTTTGTTGGGCAAAGACCGCGCCGGCCGGGAACTGCTGAAGGTTCTGCGCAAGGCGAGAATCGATGTGTCGGCAATCGAGCGCGATGCCGATTACCGAACGCCCACCAAGACCCGCATCTTGGCCGGGGGAGCTCATTCAACCAAGCAGCAAGTCGTGCGCATCGACCGCGCCACCCATGTGAATCCGGGCGATCGAGTCCGGAATCATCTGGATCGCGCGACGGCGGAACTGCTTCCCCGAGCGGACGTGGTCATGGTATCCGACTACGGCTATGGGCTCGTTTCTGCCGAGTTTGGATCCTCGCTCGCTCGTCGCACCGCCTCCATGCGCAAGCCCGCCATTTTGGACTCACGGTTCGACATCCTTTCTTATTCCGGCTTTGCCTCGGCCACCCCCAATGAGCCCGAAGTGGAAGCGGCTCTTGGGGTCTCGATTGGAAACGAGGAGGCGGTCCTGGAACGGTCGGGGCGTCAACTGCTCAAGCGTCTCCGGAGCCGCGCGGTGGTGGTTACCCGCGGCAGCAAGGGAATGTCACTTTTCGAATCGAGGCGGCCGACGCGCCACATTCCGGTGTTTGGTACCGATGACGTGGTGGACGTCACCGGAGCCGGCGACACGGTGATCAGCACCTTCAGCCTGGCGCTCGGCGCCGGGGCGACGTTTTACGAGGCGGCCCTCCTCGCCAACTATGCGGGCGGATTAGTCGTCATGAAGCGGGGTACGGCGACCGTCTCGCGTCAGGAGTTGGCCGCCGCGGTGGACGCGGACTTCCGGGGCTGAGCTGCGGGTTGGGAAAAACAATCGAGCTCGAAACCGCCCGCCGTCTGGTGGCGAAAGTGCGCTCAGAGGGCAAGCGGGTGGTGCTAGCGAATGGCTGCTTCGATCTCCTGCATGTCGGGCACATCCGCTACCTTCGAGGCGCCAAGACGCACGGCGATTTCCTGGTGGTTGCCGTCAACGGAGATCGCTCGGTGGCTTCACTCAAAGGGGGCGGCCGACCCCTGTTGAACGTGGCGGAACGGACCGAGCTGGTTGCGGCACTGGAGTCGGTCGATTGTGTGGTGGTTTTCGAGCAAGATACGGTGGCTGCGGTGATCGAGGCGCTTCGGCCGGACGTGCATTGTAAAGGCACGGATTATACTGAAGAGACGGTGCCCGAGCGCGATGTGATGCGGCGCCTTGGCGGCGTTACCCGGATTGTGGGAGATCCCAAGGATCACTCCACCCGGGACCTCATCGGGCGGATTCTGGAGCGGTTTTCGGTAACGTGAATATTTTGATTGTTAGGCTCGGCTCCATTGGAGACATCGTGCACACGCTTCCCGCCCTGGCGGCCCTTCGCCGCCGCTTTCCCGACGCCCGCATCGACTGGCTGGTGGAGTCCCGCACCCGCGAGATTTTGCTCGATAACCCTTTCATCGACCACCTTCTGGAAGTGGATACGCTGGGCTGGAGGAGAAAACTGCACTCCACCGCCACCTGGAAGCAAATCGGTGACAGCCTCCGAAACCTGCGCTCGATGCACTATGACGTCGTTTTCGACTTCCAGGGACTCCTGAAGTCGGGTCTGCTCACCCGCTTGACTCGATCCCCGCGGCGTGTCGGCTTCGGCCGTAGCCATCTGAGGGAGTCGCTTTCTTTCGTGTTTACCAACGAGCGGCTTTCTCCTCCCAACGGCTGCAGCCACGTCATTGACCGGAACCTTCACTTGTTGAATGCGGTGGGTATCGAGACCCAAGAGCGTGTCTTCCCGATCGCAGTGCCTTCCGAGATGGACCGCGAGGCCGGCCGTCGACTCGAGTCCATGGGTCTGGCGGAATATGTCATCGTCAATCCCGGAGGCGGTTGGGTTACAAAGCAGTGGAGCCCGGAGCGCTACGGAAAGCTATCCAATGAGATCGAGCGTCGATGGGGTTTTCCCAGCCTCGTTCTCTGGGGACCGGGGGAAGAGAACCTGGCTAGAAAAGCCGTTGGAGCTTCCGAGGGAGCGGCACATCTGGCGCCGCCTACCGGACTCAGGGAAGCGATTCCTTACCTCACCCGAGC
>SDBT01011689.1_pt1 | contig 14113 bp, 24 predicted proteins | sample 2277101 | NCBI WGS metagenome assembly SDBT01 (sample SAMN10404973, study PRJNA504765) | marine sediment metagenome | isolation source: marine sediment core GS10_PC15, 103 cmbsf | place: Arctic Ocean: Southern Knipovich Ridge | collected 2010 | reverse complement strand
TTTCATCAAAGAACAGAATATAACAAACGAATTATGGTTATGAATAACACTGAAAATGGCGATTATAAAATAAATCCATCAGGAGGCTACAAACATTTTGGTTTAGTGAAAGGTGATTACATTATTCTAAAAGGTTCAGTACCAGGTACATATCGAAGATTAATTAAATTAAGGTCACAGGTTAGAAACGTTCCTTCAAAGATTGTCAAACCAAATATTTTGGAGCTTGTAATTTGATGAAAGCTGTAACATTATCTATAGATGGTACAAAAGATGGCGAAATGGAATTACCGCTTATATTTTCTACCCCATTTAGAAGTGATCTCATTCACAAGGCATACACTCATCTAAATTCTCATCAATTTCAAAGACAGGGAAGACATCCCACTGCCGGAATGGACAACTCTGCTGACTCACTTAATCCACCCACAGGTCATGGTCAAGCAAGAATAGCTCGGATGAAGGGTGGTGGCGGTGGACGTCAAGGTCAGGCAGGTGAAGTAGCCTCAATTAGAGGTGGAAGACAAGCCCATCCCCCAACATCTAACAAAGTCATCTATAAGAAAATCAACAAAAAAGAAAACAGACTTGCATTATGTTCTGCTATCGCAGCAACGGCATCAAAAAAATTAGTGGAATCAAGGGGCCATAAAATAGAAAAAATCGAAACCTTGCCCATCATTGTTTCAGATGAAATAGAATCAATTTCTACAGCTAAGGAGATGCGCAAATTACTTGATGCACTTCATCTCACTCAGGACATTGATAGATTAAGAAACAGAAAAGCAAGAACAGGAAAATCTGCGTTAAGAGGCAGGGGGAAAAAGATAGGGAAAAGTGTTCTTTTTGTTACAAAAACTTCTGCTGAACTTGAAAAGGCTTGTGGTGCATTTCCAGGAGTAGAGGCAAAAGTTGTCAAAAATCTAAGCGTTTTGGATTTAGCACCGGGTTCAGATCCTATTAGACTTACAGTTTTTTCCAAGAATGCCTTGAAAGAAATTGAAAAAATAAAATCCCCACATTTGGAGTTAATGGTGAAGGTTAAATGAACGTTGAACAAGCCATGAAAATTATCATAAAACCATATGTTACTGAAAAAACATTTGCTATGGTTGAGAATGAGAATAAGATTTGTTTTATTGTTGAAAAATCTGCGCGTAAACCAGAAATTATTGTAGCAGTTGAAACACTCTACAATGAAAAAGCTACTAAGGTCAATACTGCAAGGACTGTTTATGGGAAAAAGGCATTTGTTCAATTTGAAACTACAGCTAAAGCTAGAGACTTGGCTACAAAAATAGGAATGCTATAATATGGCCCGAAAATCCTCACTAATTACAATAAAGGAGAAAGAAAATGGCTAAAAAGTTTGATTATCGCGGAATTCCCATTTCGGAATTGGAATCAATTCCGATGGAAAAGTTATTTCAACTTTTTACAGCAAGGCAAAGGAGATCCCTTACTAGGGGAATTACTGATGACAAAAGAAAATTAATCGAAGATATCAAGGCAACAAAGGCGAATAAAAACAAGAATCCAATTAGAACCCATCTAAGAGATTTTATTGTTTTACCCAATATGGTTGGCGTTACAATAAACATATTTTCAGGAAAGGAGTTTGTTCCAATTACAATTGTTCCTGAAATGATAGGACGTTATCTAGGAGAGTTTGTCATTACAAATAAACGAGTCCAACATGGGGCTCCAGGTGTTGGGGCTTCCCGTTCAAGTCTTTATGTACCATTAAAATGATTGTTATGAGTCGGTTTGATTACGCATATCAGAATTATGATTCTACTCGACATGTTCGTGCCTCCATTAGAGAAAAACAAATCTCACACAAACATGCAAGAGAAATTGCTGTTAAATTAAAAGGTCTTTCAATAGAAAAAGCTAGAGATTTTTTACAAAGTGTCATACGCCTTCAACGAGCAGTTCCATTTAAGAGATACAAAAACCAAGTAGGTCACAGATCAGATCCCGGAGTTATGTCAGGTCGCTATCCTAGAAAGTCAGCAATTGAATTTATCAAGTTACTTGATAACTTAGAATCTAATGCAGAATACAAAGGTATGGATTTAGACAGATTGAAAATTATTAATGCAACAGTCCACAAAGGAGTGATAATCAAACGATTCATACCACGTGCAATGGGAAGAGCCACACCAAAAAATAATGTGTTGACTCATGTAGAGATGGTAGCTCAGGAGCTCTAAAAAATGTCAGCTGTGAAAAATGTAATTAAAGATAACTACAACATGATGCTGCTCAAGGATTATCTAAAAGAAAAAATAAAAGATGCAGGTTTTTCGCATGCTGAAATTTCAAAAACCCCTACAGGTACTAGAGTTGCATTACATGTAACAAGACCTGGGATTGTAATTGGAAGAAAAGGTACTGGCATTAGAGAATTAACGGAAATACTTGGTGAAAAGTTTGAATTAAAGAACGTACAAATTTCGGTAGTTGAAGTTTCAAAACCTGAACTTATACCAAGCGTTATGTGTACTAGAATGGCATCGCATATTGAACGCGGTACTGCATTTAGGAGAGCTACAATGTGGACTATGCAGTCAATAATGGATAATGGAGCAATGGGCGTACAAATTACAATTTCAGGAAAGCTACGTGGTGATCGTTCTGCATTTGAAAAACATACTTCCGGAATTTTGCCTCGAGCAGGCCATCATGCAGATGTCATTGTTACTGATGATATTGCACATGTTAAGACTCCTATGGGTTTAATTGGAATCAAGATTCGAATAGCAAGAAAAGAGAAATTTGTACCGGAATTTGAATTAAAGAAAGAACCAGAAAAGATACTAGAAGTCGAGCAAACAGTAGACAGTAAAGCCGAAAAAACAGTAGACAGTGAAGCCGAAAAAACAGTAGACAGTGAAGCCGAAAAAACAGTAGACAGTAAAGCCGAAAAAACAGTAGACAGTAAAGCCGAGAAAACAGTAGACAGTAAAGCCGAGAAAACAGTAGACAGTGAAGCCGAAAAATTAAGCGATGAGGTGGAAAAAGAACATAAACCAAGTACAGAAGCCGAGCAAATTTTAATTGAATCGGAAAAAATGAAAAAATTAGAAACATTAGAAGAAGAAGAGGAGAAATTAAAGTAATGGCCAGAATTAAAATGAAAACCGTTAAAGCATTAAATGAAAAAGATCTTTATGATCGAATGCAACAAACAAGAGGCGAACTTAGAAAATTAAAAACAGAAGCTGCAAAAGGGACATTACGTAAAGAAAGTGGCAAAATGAAACCATTAAGAAGGGATATTGCAAGAATGTTAACAAGACTAAGTGAGTTAAAAAAACAATGATCACACCTGAAAATATTATAGTACATGAATTAATTGGTTTAGAAACTGAGATAGTTAATTCTTCAAATAAAGAGATACTGGGATTAAAGGGAGTCATTGTTGATGAAACAAAACATATGTTTGTAATTAAAACCTCAAATGGTTTCAAAAAAATTCCTAAAGAACAAAATAATTGGAAATTTTCTGTTCAAAGTGAGGAAATTGTTTTGCATGGCTCGAATCTTTGTAAGAGACCGTTCGATAGAGTAGGGTTTAAGTTTTGACAAAAAACATTGGTCTACAAATAAAGGCGCCAAAAAATGAATGCTCTGATATGCATTGTCCATTTCATGGCAATTTACCAGTTAGGGGAAAATTATTTGATGGAAAAGTTTCTAGTGCAAAGGCAAAACAAACAGTTACACTTCAAAAGGAAACCGCAGTCTATATCAGTAAATTTAGAAGATATGCCAGAGGTAAGAGTATGATTCATGCACATTTGCCTGCTTGTATAACCACAAAAGAGGGAGATCGTGTTCTTGCAGCCGAATGCAGACCAATCTCAAAATCAGTATTTTTTGTCGTAGTGGAGGTTAGAAAGTAGTGTCACAAGGTAGGAGTCGTGGAAAAGTAAAGGGAGTTGAGGAATTTAGACACTATATAACAAGAGCACTGCCAGTTGGTGCACAAATCCACTGTGCAGACAATTCGGGTGCAAAAATTTTAGAAATTATTATGGTTCAAAAAATAAAGACAAGGGTTTCAAGATTGCCAGCTGCAGCCGTTGGGGATTATGTTAATGTGGTAGTAAAGAAAGGACCAGCCGAACTAAGGAACCAAGTTCATGGCGCTATAATTGTTCGACAAAAATATGCGATTCGAAGATTAAATGGGGTAAGAGTTACTTTTGAAGATAATGCTGCAGTTCTTGCAACACCTGAAGGCGAGATTAAAGGAACGGTCATTAAAGGACCTATTGCTATAGAAGCCTCAGAAAAATGGCCAAGATTAGCAAATTTAGCATCGATGGTGGTATAATATGAAACCTACTAAAGCACGAAATTATCAAATTTATCTTGCCCCTCACGCAAGAAGAAGCAAGCAGCTTGGCAGTCCGCTATCAAAAGAGCTTCGTAAAAAATATGGAAAAAGATCAATGAGAGTGATTTTAGGCGATACTGTAAAAGTTCTACGAGGAGAATATCGTGGCGTTGATGGTAAAGTATCAAAAATCTCAACTCAAAATGGAAACCTTGCAATTGAAGGAGTGAAAAAAGAAAAAAGCAAAGGCGAAAAATTTGATGTTCTCATTAAAACCTCTAAGGTAATAATTACCGGTCTAAACTTGGATGATCATTGGCGCAAAACAAAATTACAAAGAAAGAAACCAAAAACAACACCAAAAGAAACTAAAGAAGAACCAAAAGAAACTAAGAAAGAACTAATAGAAACTAAAAAAGAAAAACCAAAAAAAGAAAAGATAAAAAAAGAACCAACAAAAAAACCTGGAAAAACAAAGAAGGAAGAGCCTAAAAAAGTAACTAAATCAAAACCTCTAAAAAAAAGAAGGATGAAAAATAAAAATGGTTAGTATAGCTGGAAGTAAAAAACTGAAAAGACAAATGGCCCCATCATTCTGGGGAATCTCTAGAAAAAACAAAAGATTTGCCATTACAGTTAGACCAGGATCACATTCTAAAGCTCACTCTATTCCTACTGCAATCCTATTACGTGATACTCTAAAGATTGTAACCACTCTAAGAGAGGCAAAATCAACAATTTATGGTGGAAAGGTTACAATTGACGGAGTTAAACGCAAATCTCTTCATCATTCCATTGGTTTGATGGACGTTGTTGAACTTGAAAATATATCAGATGTTTATCGATTTGTTCCAAAGGACAATCAAATTTTAAAACCATTAAAAATCAACGAAACTGAAAAAACAAAAAAACTTGCAAAAGTCGTCAGCAAAACTTCGATTAAAGGTGGCAAGACTCAACTTGGCTTCCATGATGGTCGTTCCATGATTTCCGATATTGATGTTAAGGTAGATGATTCATGTTTGTTGGAAATTCCAAAACAAAAAATTCTTGAAGTCATAAAATTAGAACAAGGTTGCCAAGTAATTGTTACGCTAGGAATAAACGCTGGTCAAATTGGCACCGTAAAAAAAATTGAAGAGGGCACATTCAGTCTTCCAAGACGGGTGTTGCTTGAATTTGGTGAAAGAGAGATTGAGATTTCAACAGAAATGATAATGGTGGTAGGGAAAGAAAAACCCGTTATACAAGTAGGGTGAAAGATTGGCACAAGAAATTCAATCAGTAATGAAAAAAATTTCGCTTCAAAAAGTTGTATTAAATATTGGCGTGGGCAAGTCAGGTGAACCCATCGAGGTTGCAAAAAGAGCACTTAACCAAATCTCTGGTAAAAAATCATCAGAGCGTGCTGCAAAAGCTACGCAAAGAGATTGGGGAGTAAGAAAAGGCGAACCAATTGGGGTCGCTGTAACAATTAGAGGAGAGGATGCAAAAGCTCTTCTAAAACGTCTCTTGGAGGCTAAAGAAAATAAAGTTAATAGCAGATCCTTTGATAATTTTGGCAATTATTCATTTGGAATTAAAGAACATATTGATATTCCAGGTGTAAAATACGACCCAGAAATTGGTATTTTAGGTCTTAATGCCTCAGTTTCACTTTCAAGACCAGGATTTAACATCAGAGTAAGAAGCAAACACAAAGCAAGTGTGGGAAAATCACACACAATTACAAAAGAAGAAGCACAGAACTTTTTTGTAAAAGAATTTGGAGTCGAGGTAGAATAATTGGCAAAAAATAGATCATACGAATTTACTGGAAGAAAGGAACACAAATTTGGACGTGGCTCAAGATGGTGCAAACGTTGTGGGGATTATACAGCTGTGATTCAAAAATACAAACTGATGATATGTCGCAGATGTTTCAGAGAAGTAGCTGAATCATTAGGATTTAAGAAATTAATGTGAGAATAATGCCAGCAACTAATGTTTTAGCAAATTTGTTTGTAACAGTATACAATAATGAAATGAGAAGAAAAGATGAATGTATTGTGTTACCATCTTCAAAGATTGGAAATGAAGTTCTCAAAACACTACAAAAGGATGGTTACATTGGTGAATTTGAGCACATTGATGATAAAAGAGGAGGAAAATTCAAAATAAAATTATTGGCAAAGATTACTAAATGTGGTTCAATATCGCCAAGATTCAAAGTAAAGAAAACGCAATTTCAACGTTGGGAACAACAATACTTGCCTTCATATGCAGTGGGAATGTTACTTGTTACCACAAATCAAGGAGTTATGTCACATCATGAAGCAATTAACAAAGATTTAGGAGGGTTTTTGATTGGATATGTCTACTAAACAGGTTGAAAAATTCCAAACTAGTGTAGAAATTCCAGATGGAGTTACTGTTAAACTAAATAAACATATGCTAGAAATACAAGGACCCCTTGGGAAAACTTTCAAAAGCTTTAAAAAAATTCCTGTAAAAATTGAAATTAGTGATAAAAAAGTTTCACTTAACGCACTAGGTATTAGAAAAAAAGATTATGCAATTCTTCATACGGTAAGATCAATAATTAGAAATCTTTGTGAAGGAGTTGTTAAGGGATATACTCTAAAAATGAAGGTTGTATATGCTCACTTTCCAGTAACTGTAAAAACTAAAGACAATCTTGTTGTGATAGAGAATTTCCAAGGTGAGAGAGCTCCAAGAATTGTAAAAATTGTTGGCAAGACAAAGGTTACACCAAAAGGCGAAGATGTCATAATCACTGGTCATGTTCTCACAGAGGTTACTCAAACTGCTGCAAACATTGAACTAAAAACAAAAATAAAAAACAAAGACGCTCGAGTTTTTCTTGATGGGATTTACGTTTTCGAAAAAACAAAAGGTATTGAAAAATAAACTATTTTTCGTCAGTTTAAATTAATTCAAAAATTATGGCTCTCGATCAAGAATTCAAAAAGCAAACGGTACAATTAATTGAGCAGACATTAGAGCTTTACAAATCTGCTGGCGCGTCACCAAGAATTGGTCAAGTTTGGAATGTCAAAAACATTGGAGATTTTCTTTGTGGTTTTTTTGTTGGAGAGATGGTTGGGTCTGCCTTGAGTGCATTTCAGATATTCCATAAGAGAGAGCCAACTGATGTTGAGCATATGGAGATTGTTGATTTGGTTGAAAATTATTCTAAACTCATTCAAGAATTTTTTTTAAAATTCAACTGATCAAAGAAAAAAACAATCTTAGCAAGGATTAAATCGCATTTACCAAGGAACAAATCTGTTGCCGCCCTAGCTCAGCGTGGTAGAGCGTCGGACTGTTAATCCGTTGGTCGAGAGTTCAAGTCTCTTGGGCGGCGCCATATTGTTTCTAAACTCGAGTTTTGAAACATTGATTATCTAATGTTTTGATTTATCTGGATGATTCTAAAAAATATATTTCTAAATTCGAATTTAGAAATATTGATCGTTTGATACCATTTAGTATATACAGTTAGACTGGAACGATCTAATATCTGATCGCATATTAGGAATAGTGCAGGAGTTTTACTATGGCCAGAACTAGGAGGGCCAACAGATATTGTGTTGATTGTGGCGCTAGATTGGTGTATTATCCTAGATTATCAAATCCAAAAGCCCCAAATGAGTATAGAGTATTGGTTTATGCATGCCCAGATTGTACTGATGATTTTGACAGACCAAAAATGTTCTCAATAAAAAGAAATCAGGTAGAAGAGCCACTAGAAACAGTAGAAATTGAGATAAATCAAATTAGGAAAAAGTTAGAATCTAAATAATTCCAAGGAATAGGTAAGCATGTATCCAGAAAAAGGCAAAAGCAATTGGTGGTTTTTGTTGCCCATTTTTATGGGAATAATTGGTGGTGTAATTGCATATTTTATACTAAGGCGAGATGATCCCAAAAAGGCAAAGAATTGTTTGTTGCTTGGCATAATTTTAGGAATAATTGGCATTGCAATTGATCTGATGTTTGGGGCGACATTGCTCGAACTTGAACCAGAGTTTGGCATAAACATATGAAAAATGATTTAGACAGTGTGGAACGTTGGCTAATTCATGAAAATTATAAATTTTCAGAAATTAAAAATGATGAAAATAATTTTCAGATTGGAATCAAACATACGGGGTCATTTGGGGTACCAATTGAGATTTTTCAGCCTAAAAATCAACCAAATATTCTTGTTATAGGAGGCAAAATTCCCTTAAAGAATAGGCAAAATTCTAGATATCTGAATTTTAATGATATAGAAAAAGAAAATTTTAAGAAAAAAGCTATTGACTATTGCAATTCAATTCATGCAATTCCTAAGTTTTTTGATGAAAATGGGAAAAAAGTCGTTGGGGTTTATGTGGTTTTAGATGATGAATCAAAATTGAATCAACAAGATTTTGCAAATGCGATACAACAAGTAATAGAAATGAGTGAAAAAACTACTCAGTATTTGATGAAAACATTCTAAATGTTACCATTTACAATTTATTCCTAAAAGCTAAACCCCTACCATATGATCAATGATTTAGTCATAACGTGATATTTTCAAAAACCGTGATTTTTTGGGGGGGGTTAACACTTGTTCGTACATATGAAAGACAACGGTAAAACCACCTAGCTAGCCCAGCTAAAGTGGTATGATCTTTTTTTGTTACGAATAAAAGCTAAACCCCTAACATTTCATACGGTACTGTTGAATTCACCCAAAATTTATAATGCATTTCTACCCATTCTTTTTCAGAAATAATACCTGCATCACGGTCAGCACACATTACGCTACAGTATTTTGCCAAAATTGTGGTATTTCGAATACCACACATCTTGTTTTGACAATAAAGAAATCTCCTATTCGGAATTTTTTTCTGTTTAATTTTTTCAGTTCCCGGAACAGAGAACTGATCTAATTTTATGCCCAATGCCCTCATAATCTAAAGGATTAATTGCTAAATAAATATGATTAACTGTCATATCCAAACAATACACTGCTATCAATAGTTAGAACAAAACATCAATCATCAAAAAACAATGTTTCTAAACTCGAATTTTGAAATATTATAAATCTTTACTTTGATTCATAGTCAAAACAGGCAAAACAAAAACTTTCTCAGGTTTAATTTTTAAAACAATTCTTTTTTCACCTGCTTGACGAAACGGATAGTTTTCGACTCCCATGTATTTTTTGGTTAATTTGTTAATATGCACATAATCATAATCTGAAACAATTTCAATAACTTTCCCCCTAATTGTTGTCATATCAAGAGGATTATTTTGGGATACTACAGATATAGCTACACGTGAATCACGAAGAACATTTTTGTGTTTTACTCGCCCTTCTGCAGTATTTACCATAATATGCCCGTCTTCGTAGTCAGCCCAAACTGGAGATAGTTGAGGGGAACCATCTTTCATTACCGTTGCAATAAAAACCAAATTTTTATCCTTGAAAAGATTTTTAGCTTTGGGTTCCATTTCTACTGGAGTCTCCAAATTGTTTGCATTTGTTTAGTTTTTTGTGGATAACGTAAACTAATCACATATTGAAATAATCATAGAGGTACTTTAGGATAACTAAAATCTAATCTGTTATTTTGATTTTTTTTGAATTTCCATTCTCAAGAATATTAGTCATTGCTCTATTCACAATTTCCATCAAAAGGTATTGTGAATATGCCTCGGAATTTGAGATTTTTTCATTTTTAGTTTTTCCTATTGTTTTAGGAATGATGTTTTGCAGTAATTTTTCCATTTTAGTTGAGGTTCTTTTAATTATAGTAGAATATTTGGATTCAAAATCGTGGGGTATTTCAAATCCTAGTAATTTAGTAGATGTGCCATAAAATTTTGTAATTGCACCTCCTTTTTCTTCAATTTTTACTAACTCTATTAATCCAGTTTCTTTAAGAATTTCAATGTGGTGTCGAATTGTAGTTAATGCCTTTTTATATCCAGTTTTCCGGAGTGAATTTGCGATTTGTTGTGCGTTAAGTGCCCTCTTATACAGGGTTTGTATAATTTTTACACGTGCGGGATCATCTATTGCCCGAGCCTGTGCAACATTCATAGTGACAATCCGATTAACATGTATTTGCTTTTCTAATAATGTTGACATGTACTTGTTTCTATATTATTAAGCTAAAAGTCTGGCATATCATTTTTTTTTGTCCTATCGCATTAATTTTTTATCGTTATGAAAAAAATTAAAGCGTTATGTTTTAAAAAAATTAGTTACGATAAATTTAGTTGTATTATTATTTTCTTTGTAATAAAACTAAATTTATTGTAGTGTTATGAATTATTTCCAAAAATTCATCATTCAAAAGTAAATTGGAATAAAAGCCTTTCAATAAGCAAAAACAGGGCAAAAAAGAAAAAATCATGATTCCTAAAAAACAAAATTCGAGCTAGAGATGCTTGCCAGTGAATATCTCATATGCAATGATATATCGTTCGGTCATTTTTTTTATTAAATCAGACGGAATGGAAGGAGCAATTGGTTCTTTGCCTGCTGCCCTGGCATCGTCAAATTTTTTTTGATAACCTTCTGCAGTTAACCAATCTCTTAAAAGTTGCTTGTCATATGCTTCTTGAATTTTTCCTACCGAGTAGTTTTTTTTCAGCCACAATCGATATTCATCAGGACCAATAGAATCCCCAAGAAGGATTTTTCCATCTAAAACTCCAAATTCTAATTTTAGGTCAGCTAGAATAAATTCAGCTTCATCAGCTATTTTTGTCATTTTTTTATAAAGGTCAATGGAATTTTTTGATAGCCATTCATATTGCTCTTCATTTACAAGGCCTTGCTCTATTGCTTGATGCTTATCAATTGGAATATCGTGTGTTGATTTTGTGGTGGGATCGAAAATTGGTTCGGGTAATTTTGCTGCAAGTTTGGTGTCTGCACCATTTTGTAATTTTATTTCCCCTTTTTCCCATCTATTAAACAAATTTCCATAAAAGTATCCTCTTACAATACATTCTATCGGAAGTATTTTCATTTTTTTTACTATTATTTCTGTGTCGGATTTTCTTTTTACAAAATGGTTTTGTGCATCAAGTTCATTGAACCAAAATTCTGCAAATTTACAAAGAATTTCGCCTTTTTTTGGTATATTCTCTTTAAATTTTACATCATAAGCAGATACTCTATTACTAAATTTAAAAAGAAGAGTTCCATCCTCAAGATCGTAGATATCCTTTACTTTTCCTGAACCTAAAAATTTCATTTAGAATCTTTGTTTTAATGTCATTTAAGGGCTAAGAAGATTTCTAAGAACCCATCATTCCAACTAATTTAGGTGGAGTTCTATAGATCTTGCTGACAAAAATATCAGGATCAGCAGATACCTGAACAAATTTCAATTCATTTTCTTGTGGAGGGGAAACAAGAATTTTTTCCCCCGCATCAAGAGTGCCAATCTCAAGAATGTCACCACCCCCAAAATTGATCTTGACGTTTGTCAATGGTTGAGAACCAGTATTTTGGACAGTAACTCTAGCCATCACAAAGAGATTTTGCTCATCAATCAGCGGATCTACAAAAATATCATAATCTTGTGTAGCTATAGCGACTTTTGAAATGTCAAGAGCAATTATCGCGCCAATAATAACTATAATTCCAATACCTGCACTAATAAGAACAGAATATTTTTTCACTATCAGGTATACAAAATTATAATTATTAAGAGTGTTTAGAAGCCTACTTAGCCCTGCTCTGGAATAACTGAAAGGGTTGTAGTCGATAAGACAAATTTTATTTTCCTGATTTGTTTTGTCACAACATCCTCAATTTCTTTCGGGGAATTTGCCTCAATTTTTACAAAAATATCATAAACACCAAAGGTTCCCTTTGCCTCTAACTAAATCCAACTTTAACAATTCTCTCATCACATCCATTTCGTGAGAAACTTGGCTTTTTACCAAAACGTATGCAGTTTCCAAAACTATTCACCCTTCATTTCTTCTCTTGTCCTAAATTCAGGTTTTATTCCAAGAGAATCATAATTTCCCGTCGAACAGGTAAAACAAAGAGAATCTTTTGGTATGCCAATTGCTGCTGCCAAGTTTTCATCGTCATTATAACCTAGAAAATCAGCTCCTATGTCAGAGCGAACTTTTTCAATTATTTCTTTTTCACTTAGCTTAGAACCATCAACAAATGTTGCTAGTTCATCCATTGATGGAAAGTCAATACCAGCATAGCAAGGAAAACGAATGGGAGGATATGTAATCAACATGCTAATTTTTTTGGCACCAGCTCTTCTTAATGCATTGATTATAGCCTTTGAACTAGTTCCTCTAACCAAACTATCATCTACAACAATTACGTGATTTCCTTCAATGATTTCTCTGATTGGAATAATCCATCTATTAATTTCTATTCTGTCACTTTGGTGAGGTTCAATAAAACTACGAAGCGGCCCCTTTCTACTATATCGATCTTTTAATAGTCCTTCATCAAATGGAATGCCAATTTCTTGTGCATAACCTAAGGCTGCAGGCCTTGCAGAATCAGGGACTGGGATTACAAGATCAGCATCTTTTATTGGAAACTTTTTTGCCATAAACTTTCCAATTCGTTTTCGTGCGAGATAGATGTTTGAGCCTTCGATTACACTGGTGGGATGTGCAAAATAGGTATATTCAAAAGAACAATGAGCTTTTTTAGAGTTTTCAGAAAACATTTCAGTCTCTAAACCGTTTTTACTTAGTTTAATTAGCTCTCCAGGTTTAACATCACGCTCAAGCTTTGCGCCAACAGCTGAAAGTGCTGATGATTCAGAAGCGATTATGTGTGAATTGTTATCCTTTTTGTATCCCAATACCAGCGGTCTGAATCCCTTTGGATCTCGTGCAGCATAAACAGAATTATCATCAGACAAAAAAGTAAAGCAATATGATCCAACCATTTCATTTTTTAAAATTGAAAGAGCTTTGCCCATATCACCCTTCTCTGCAATCAGAGAAACTAATTTCTGGACAGCAACCAAAGTATCGCTTGTTTTTTGAGGTGTAAAAGTACAGCCTCCTACTAAGTGAGATAATTCTTGAACATCAGCAATTGTTCCGTTGTGAGCTACACATAGATCTTTTACTTTGAGTGGCTGGGCATTTTCAAGATTGCTTTTCCCAATTGTGGAATATCTTACATGACCAATAACTGAAGGAGAGTGATATTCATCTACAATTTTTTTAAAATCAGAGGAAGATGCTGAAACGAGGCCCAATTTTTTCATTGGTTGCTTATTAGGAATGGCGATCCCCCATGCCTCCTGACCTCTATGTTGAAGTGCTCTTAATGCATCTATTACCATAGGAATGACGCTTGAACCATCATAGCTGAAAATCCCCACTACGCCACAGTTCTCTTTAACCATGAAGCACCAATTCTCGCAATGAATTCATCCATGATTTTTGCGCTTTATCAACGCTTAGTTTTATAACAGTTTTAGAATCTTTTTGAAATATAATCTGATCGCCTACAAATTTACCTATCACATTGAATGATATGGTTTTTCTTTCCAAAAAACTTTGAATTTGTTTTAGGTTTTTTCTTTCTAGTACAAGTAAATATCTAGAATGACTTTCAGAAAAAAGCAATCTGTCTTCAGAAAGTTTGTCAGATGGTATTTTTTCTAATGAAATATTACACCCAATTCTTGTCTGCATACACAATTCAGAAACTGCACAGGCCAATCCGCCTTTTGAACAATCATGGGCAGCTTTTATCCAATCCTTCTTTCT
>SDBT01011688.1_pt1 | contig 14115 bp, 14 predicted proteins | sample 2277101 | NCBI WGS metagenome assembly SDBT01 (sample SAMN10404973, study PRJNA504765) | marine sediment metagenome | isolation source: marine sediment core GS10_PC15, 103 cmbsf | place: Arctic Ocean: Southern Knipovich Ridge | collected 2010 | reverse complement strand
CTCTAAATTTATGATCAACAAGTTTGGCCAGGATAGGGCAAGTAAAATAAAAGAGGCTATTCTGGCAGCCATGCTTTGGGCAGAAGAAGAGCTGGGAATAGGAAACGGTGAGGAAAAATGGAAAATAGCTTGGGTAAAATTAATTGAAATATTAAGGAAACAAAAAGTTGAATTAAAAGAGGGTGAAATTTCCTATGTAAAGGATCTTATGAAAGCTACTGTCCCGGAGGTGAACGAAATTATATATAAGGCTATGCCTGATGTAGTAAGAAACGGCAGGACTTTAAGATATAAATAAATTATGAATAAAACTAATGATATAGAATTAACTGAATATTTTTCTTTATATGAGTTTGAGTGTCCCTGCTGCAGGCGGGTTATGTTGTCTCCGGACCTTTTTGCCAGGTTAAATCATTTAAGGATGGTGATAAATAGGCCAATATATGTAAATTCCGGTTACCGGTGTCCGGAGGAAAATCAAAGAGTAGGGGGAGTTTCCGGTTCTTACCATCTTCTGGGTATGGCGGTAGACATTCATGTAAAAGATTTCTTGCTTTTCGATCTTCTCCTTTTTGCTCAGGAAATAGGTTTTAATGGTATTGGATTTTATGAAAAGAAAAATTTCTTACACCTTGATATTAGGCCTGGGCAAAAACGGGTTTGGAAAGGAAGTAAATTAATTGGATATTGAATACATGCTAAAATTAATAGCAAATAACGGCTTTCCCCTGGTGCTTTCTATATACCTGGTGTGGAAATTAGAGTTTTTTATTAACGAAATTGTAAAGAATCAAAAGGAATTTTCCCATAATGTTACTGCTGAAATCAAGGAAATCAAACAGACAATCAATGAATTAAGGGTTGATTTTGCAAAAAATCAATAAGACCGTTGAAACATAAGGGTTTTAACGTTTTTGAAAAAAGCTTCGTATTTGGCGTATACGGGGCGTATTTAAAAAATAGGATGATTCATACCAGCCACCTTAAAATAATCGCTAAAAACACGCTTATATTAGTTGTTATTTTTCGTGGTTCCTGAAATTACCCGCTTTTGGCCCTCTTTTCTCTTATATTCTCTCTTTCTCTCCTGAATCCTCTTATTCTCTTGTATATTTGCCTTTGTGTTACACATAGACAGGCTTGAGCTATATTAAAATATTGAACTTTCAATTGGTTTTTTTAGTTATTTACTTGACAGATATTTGCTTTAGGTATAATATAAACACACAACAATCAAGAACATGCAAATATAATATCACATGGAATGGTATATGAACAAAAATAAACGTTTTACAAAAATATTAGAGATTATAAAAACTGAGAGGGATACCTCAACGAAATATTTAGCGGATATTTTACAAATTTCCGAAGCTACTATAAGGAGAGACCTTACAGAACTTGCTGGAAGCGGCCTGTTTCCTGTAAAGAGAGTTCACGGAGGCGCAATATATTCTTTAGAAAAGTCGGGTTTAGAGCCAATATTTAATATAAAACTTTCTCTACTAACAGAGGAGAAGAAAAAAGTGGCGAAATTAGCTGCTGAATTAGTTGAGGACGGAGATGCGATTATTCTTGATTCTGGGACTACTGCCTATTATCTTGCTAGTGAGCTGGTGAAAAAAAGTGGCTTAAAGATTATTACTACAGATATAAAAATAGCTGAAAAACTTGCCAGATATCCTACTGTCCAAACCATTCTCATAGGAGGAGAAGTAAGGGCAGGCTATTTCAGTATTGGAGGGGAAATGGCCATTAGATATCTTAGTGAATTTAGAGGAGATAAGGGATTTTTATCTACTGATGGGTGGGATCTTAATGGCACTTATAATGCCTCCATGTTTGAATTCGGGATAAAGAGAGCGATAATCCAAAGCTCTAGAAGAACTTTTCTAATAGCGGACCATACTAAATATAAAAAAATTGCCTTAATCAGGGTAGCCGATATAGAAAAATTTGAGGCGATCATTATAGATAAATCTCTACCCGAAGATGTATTAAAAAGCTTAGAAGAAAAAAAGATAAAAATGATTTTTTGAAAGAGGAGTTTTGTTATGAATATTAAAAGCAATTTCGGTAAAAAAATAATTATTGGGATGGCTTATTTTTCACCATTACCGGGTTTTTCCTCTTTATGATGTCTCTATAATAGAGAATTAATTGCCATTGATATTTAACAAGGAAATAACAAAATGCCAACACTAGGATTAATCAGTGGCAGAAAGGAGGTGCAAGATAATTTGAATTTTAGCTTGCGACACCGTGAGGACAGATAAAATAAAAGAAGAGGTTTTGGCATGCCACTCTGTAACATCATCCTGCGGCCAGGATATTTTAAACAAATCTCGAACGTATTCCATTAAAAAAAATTTTAGTTAAAAGGATGTGAAAAAAGTGAAAAAAATAATGATTCTTACTCTATTAGTATCTTTTATGGTTTCAATGTTATTTATTGGAGCTTCGGCAGAAGTAGCTTTTAAAGCAGGAGTTGTTCTACCTACAATGAATGTTTTCTATTTGGCACTTTCAAATGGAGTCACGGATGCAATAGTAGCAGCTGGCGGGAAAGCAATTACTGTGACTTCTCAACAGTATAGAGTTGCGATAGAATTAGCATGTGTTGAAGACCTGTTACAGCAAGACATAGATGTTTTATTTATCGATGCATCAGACGCAATCGCTAGTGTGCCAGCTATTCAGGCAGCTAATAAGGCAAATGTTCCTGTAATTGGACTTAACCAAAGAACAGAAGGTGGAGAATTTGTTACCGTAGTTGCTACGCAGAATTACAAAGCAGGTAAATTAGCAGCAGAGTTTGTAATGGAGCAAATACAGAATAAGGGTGAGGTCGCAATAATAAATGGTCCGCCAGTACCAGCCGTATTGGATAGAATTAAAGCGTTCAAAGATGTCGTAGCCAAAAATCCTGATGTTAAAATAGTTGCTGATCAGATGATGGGGAATACTATCGCGGATGGAGTTGCTGTTGCAGAAAATATGCTGCAGGCGAATCCAACATTGGAGGGCTTCCTTTGTATGAACGATTTTGCATTTTTGGGAGCACTTACAGCTCTTCAGAATATAGGTAAAGTTGGTAAGGTGGCTATCGGTGCTATTGATGGTATGCCTGAGGTAGTTCAAATACTTGCGAGCGGTCTCGCTCCAATGTCGGCTACAGCAGCACAGCTTCCAATTGATATAGGTAAGCAGGCAGTTCAAGCATACTTGGATTACAGTGATAAAAAAGATGTGCCTAAAGACATTCTAATCGACCCCAAACTAATTACAAAAGAAAATGCTCAAGGCTTTAGTTGGTAAGATTTATTAATTTATTATTGGTATGTGTCCCTTCGCGGGGACACATACCAATAAACTGGTTAAAGGAAAAGTTATGACAAATAGCTTTATCTTGGAAATGAAAGGAGTCTCAAAGAGATTCGGTGGAACCATTGCTTTGGAAAATGTAGATTTGGATGTTCGATATGGTGAAGTCCATGCTTTGGTTGGAGAAAATGGTGCTGGAAAAAGCACATTAATGAATATTTTGAATGGCTCTTTGCAACAGGATAGTGGAGATATTTTTTTTAAAAATAACCAGATTAATATAAAAAATCCATACATTGCCCAGAAACTCGGAATAAGTATGGTACATCAGGAATTAAAACTTATACCTGAATTAACTGTTGCAGAGAATATTTTCTTTGGAAGACAGACTAAACATTTTTTTTTAAATTGGAAAGATTTATTTAGTCGAGCAGACAAAGTTTTGGCAAAGTTAGGAGCTCATGTTGGAAGTGATAAGAAAGTAAAGAGTTTAAGTATTGCGCAGAGGCAGCAAATTGAAATAGCAAAAGCATTATCTCAAAATTGTGATTTATTAATATTTGATGAACCAACAGCAAGTCTCACACCTAAAGAAGTTAACATACTTTTTAAAATAATCCAAACGCTGACAGGACATAATATATCTATAATATATATTTCCCATAGGTTGGAGGAAATATTTAAGATAAGCGATAGAATTACGATATTAAGAGATGGACATAAAATAACTACACTTAATAGTAGTGAGACTAATCAGGATGGTGTTATTAAGTTGATTCTTGGGACTAATAAATTGTTTTTAAGAGAAAAGAGAAAACAAATAAGCGATACGAATGAAGAAGTCCTTAGAGTTGATAAGTTAAGCATTAAAAATAGGTTAAATAATATATCTTTTAATTTGCGCAGAGGGGAAATATTAGGAATAGCCGGTTTGATGGGCTCAGGGCGAACTGAATTATTAGAGGCACTTTTTGGCAACCTCAATATTTCAAGCGGAGACATATATATACATGAGAAAAAATATGTCCCGGCAACTCCTGAGAAAGCTATCAGATTAGGATTAGCTCTCGTTCCTGAAGATAGAAAGGGGCGAGGTATAGTTTCAGGAATGAGTGTAAAAGATAATATTACATTCGCTGGACTTGAAAATTTCTATAAGTTTGGCTTTTTAAATATAGATAAAGAAAAAAAGATAGCTAAAAATATAGTTAAAAAATTAAATATTAAAATTAATTCTATTTTTCAAAATATTAGTTCTCTAAGTGGTGGAAATCAACAAAAGGTTGTATTTGGAAAATGGCTTCTTATTAATAGTGATATATTGCTTTTAGATGAGCCTACGAGAGGAATTGATGTAGGCGCAAAGGAAGAGGTTTTTAATATCATTGAGGATCTTACATCCAAAGGTAGGTCAATAATTTTTATTTCTTCTGAGCTTACTGAGGTAATTCAAATTAGTGATAGAATTCTTGTACTGTATAACAAAAAGATTGTTAAAGATTTACCTCGAGGAATTGATATAGAAACAGTAACGGAATATGCCACTGGAGGGAAGCTTTATGAATAAAGATAACCCGAGTACCTCGAGTACTAAATTTAAAAATAGTTTTAAATTAACTCCTGAAACAGGTGCCTTATTAGCATTACTTGTTATAAGTAGTGTATTGACGCTTTTAAGTCAATACTTTTTTACTTTTTCAAATTTTGTAAACTTATTAAAGCAAGTCTCTATAATTGGGATAGCTGGAGTCGGAGTGACTTTAGTTATAATCAGCGGGGGGATAGATCTTTCCGTAGGTTCGATGATTTCCGTTGCCGTGGTTCTTGTAGCAGGTTTTATGCAAAACAATGGCATGCCACCTTGGCTTGCGGTTATTTCAGTTTTAGCAATAGGTGCAGTTTTAGGTTTGATCAATGGTGCATTGATTGCTCTCCTTCATATCCCTCCAATAATAGCCACTTTATCAACACTGATCGCTTATAAGGGCGCAGCATTAGTTTATACAGGTGGTTATGCGATACCATTAATTGGTAAGTTTATGACGCCAGGGCGGGGATTTGTGGGGCCAATTCCAGTTCCTATTCTTATAATGATCGGTGCTTATATAGTTGGTCATATAATTCTAAAATATACAATACTTGGCAGAATGGCTTATGGATTAGGTGGAAATGAAGATGCTGTATATCTCTCAGGGCGATCAGTTAGAAAATATCGATTGATTATTTATGCAATCTCTGGTATTACGGCTTCTCTGGCTGGTGTTGTGTTAGCTTCAAGAATATCGTCTGGCCAACCAATGAGCGGAGAAGGAGTAGAACTGGATGTGATAGCCGCCGCTGTATTAGGAGGAACAAATATTTTTGGAGGGGTTGGAACTATGTGGGGCACAATAATCGGTGCCTTTATTCTTATAGTTATAAGCAATGGTCTTAATTTAATAAACGTAAGTCCATACGGACAATTTATAGCTAAAGGAGCCATATTAGCATTTGCTGTTGCTGTTAATTCAATGAAGGGTTTTCGGAAAACCTAAATTTAAGTGATGTGGAGGTATGTTTTGAACTTAAAAAAAGGAAACAATGACCTCAAGAGAAAGGATCAACAAAAGTTGAAAAGTATTTAGGAAGGCCATATGAAAAAATGGTAGTAGCAGATGTTATGCAGCTATTGATTGACAAAAGGATTGATAAATAGGCCTATACCCGAGATTTCTACTCTTTTATATAACTATTTATTTTCGTTATTTAGTTTTCAAAGGACATATAGGGTTAAATTTGCTGCTTAAGTAAAATATGTTGTATTAAATAGTTGGTTTTTGGGAGATAATCATATTATATGATAATAAGTATCAAAAAAAATAATTTGAATAGATAGTTAGAAATATTTAAATTGGAAAGGAGAAATTATGAAATTTGACCATATTGGTTTGATAACAGACCAAAAAAAAGGTGATGAAATTTTGGTTGAGTCTACAAGAGTTTGGGTTACAGACTATACTAAACATCCTTACAGAGTAGAATGGCTTAGATATGAACCAGATAGTCCAGTAAAAGGATCAGTACGTGAAAAACCACACATTGCTTTTGAAGTTGACGATTTGTGGAAGGCTTCTAGGGGATTAAAAGTATTATTAGAACCATTTGAATCGGTTCCTGGTATCAGAGTTGGCTTTTATGAATGTGATGATGGGGCAGTAGTTGAGCTAATGGAATATTTAAAATGAATAAAATTGAAAGAATTATTAAAACGCTGAACAGAGAAGATGTAGATTATCTTCCAAGCCAAATTACATTTGCTGACAGAACAAGGGATAAGGAGATTAAAGAGGCCTTAGGACTAAAAAACGATGGGGCACTGGATGATTATTTAGAAAACCATTTAGATTTTATTTTTTTAAAGTATGATAAGCCCCTGTTTTTAAGAAATGACCTTGAATTAATGCGTAAATTGGCTAGCGAAGGAATAGTAGGGTTAGATGAAGAAAATAAAATAGTATACGATATATGGGGCATGGGTATAAGAATTGGTGAAGAAGGGTTTTATTATTGCTATTCACCATTTCAAGGAAATAAAGAAGCAAATAAAAGAGCTAAATCTTTTTTGCCGCCAAGTTTCAATTTAGATTTACTTGATATGGAACCAAAGCAAGCAGTAAAGGAGTTTAATCCTCCAGAACCAACAGCTAAAAGAAATTTCGAAGCTTTAAAAGAGGACTGGGATTTAATAAAAGACAATGTTTTAGCAATTCCATCTGGTTATTTTGGTATCTGGGAGAGGGCAAATGGGATGCTGGGATTTAGAGAAAATCTTATGTATCACATACTAGATCCAGAAATTGTTGAAGAAATGTATGAAAAAATAACCGAATATAAGATAAAAGTTGCTCGTGAATTGATAAAAGTGGGGTTTAAAGTTTGTCACCATGGTGACGATCTTGCCTTCCAAACTTCTAGTTTTTTTTCCAAAGAAATGTATATAAAAATGTTATTACCATACCACAAAAGACTTTTTAAAGTTTACAAAGATGCTGGAGTAAAAATCATCTATCATAGTTGTGGGAATATCACTTCTTTCATTCCAGAATTAATAGATGCCGGAGTTGATGTCCTTGAACCAGTACAACCTTGTATGGACTTAAAATATTTAAAAGATAAGTTTGGGAAAGATCTCATATTTATGGGTGGGATAGATACTCAAAGCATTTTACCCTTTGGTACTCCTAACGAAGTTAAGAAGCATGTAAAAGAGGTAATAAGTATACTTGGTAGAGATGGGGGATATGTAATTGCTCCATCACAGGAAATAATGAAGGATGTTCCTATAAAAAATATAATTGCTCTTATTGAAGCAATTAAAGAAGAGAGGAAGATAGATTAAATAATTAATTAACCTATTATTTATTTTTTTAAATTGCTTTTTAATTGAAAAATATACTTCAAGAAGAAAGATGTAAAAAATTTTAGATTTAATTCATAAAAAAAAAGAGCTAATATTAATAAAATTAGTGAAAAATTTGGTGTTTCTAAATTAACTATAAGAAGAGAAACAGATACTCTTTCAACTAAATGGGTTATATTAAAAAAATCATAGAATAGAGCAATAACAATTCAGGAAGAATTATCATATGAAATTACATATAAAACAGAATCTGTTGTAAGTAAATCCCTTAAAAAAAGTTGGCCATGAAGCATCAAATTTAATAAAAGATAATTATATTATAAAAAAATCTTAGGTGGTGTTTACTGAATATTTACGTTCTACACTAAAAGGGAGGTGAAGAGGTAAGTGGTGTGTAACAAAGGGAAGATTTGCACGGAAAATGAACCATGTCTTTATAGCCATTATTCGGAGAAATAAAATTTGCTGAAAGTGGAGGTTATGCTAGTACTGATGGAGTAGCAGCATTGAGATCAAAAGGATTGGAAGCTTATGGTTTTATAGATCATGATGATGCTAATAGATATCTAGAATTACTAAGAAGCAAAAAAGCAATTAATAATACGAAAGTATTGGTTGTATTAAAAGATGTTATAACTTCAAAAGGAGTTTTAAGTACAATTACTAATCTTGAGGATCTAAATAATGATTTAGGAGTTCATTTTGTATTTATTAATGCAGAAGAAATATTAGATGAGGTTCAAAATCTTAATAAAGAAGAATTGAATGAATCTAAAAAAATTACTAATGAATTGATCTTAAATGCTGAAAAAAACTATATGGATAGTAAGTATATATTTAATTCGGTAAATTTTTATGTAACAGTAAAAAAGATGCTTGAAAAGTATGAGTGTAATGCATTTACAATTCCGCGTTTTGAAATATGTAGAACTAAACGTCTCGATAAAGAAAAATACACATTTTGTTTAGCGCATTCTTTATTAAAAGAAGAAGGAATTCCTTCTTCTTGTGAAGCTGATATAAATGTATTGATGGCAATAAATGTGCTTATTAATCTTACCAAAAAAGCTCCTCATATGGGTAACGTTCACCCATTAACACATGAATTTAAAACGGATCAATCTACGCCATTGAGCTCAGAAAGTGTAAAAGAAATAGAAAGCAAAGAAAATATTGTTATCAGTATGGCATGCGGTTCCAACAAGAAAAATGAAAGGAATTGATAAAGAAATTATGCCATATAGAATTCAATCATTTACTCATAGTGGTTGGGGTGCTACTATAAGGTACGATTTTAATAGAGATAAAGGAGAAATAATTACACTTTTGAGATTTCATCCAACAGGTAAAAAAATGTTAGCCGTTAAAGGAGAAATTATTGCTGGAGCAGGGTTAGATACTATAGGATGTGCTACAGGACTTTATTATCAAGTAAATGATGTTAAAGACTTTTTTAAGAAAGAACTTGAATTTGGGCATCATTTTGCTTGGGTATATGGAGATTATATTGAAAAGATAAAAGATTTTGGTAATATACTGGGGATTGAAGTTATAACTGCTTAAATAATTTGTCCTTGTCCTAAAAGTATATTCTTAATCTTAATAAAAAGGGAATTGCACTTCATCAATTCGCGTACAATTCGAGTGCTTGACAAATTTCTAATAAGAAAATTTAATTATATTTTTACATTACTATTTTCAAAATAAACATATTATTCATCTTGGATACAACTTTTTTTAAAATATCATATGATTGTATTTATCCCCTTTATCAAAATCGAGAGAGGATACCTTAATTAATAGGAGAGGAAGTATATATGGTTAAACGTTGGAAGCAATTAGGAGATTTATTAGTTAACTATTCTATGAAAGTTCAGTCAGGTGAAAGAGTAATGATTGCTATGGGAGAAAAGGAGACTTATCCTCTGGTGCATGCTATCTATGAGGCCTCCATTAAGGTGGGTGCTTATCCACAGGTACAGTTTCTCTCTGAAGAGCTAAATCGTCTGGTTTTGAAATACGGGAGCAACAAACAGATTGAATGGGTGCCGGAGATTGAAGCTTATGGTATGGAGTGGGCGGACGTTTATTTTGGATTACGCGGTGCTCATAATTTGGACATATTCTGGGATATATCGGCAGAGAAGCTCTCAACTTTAAGGCACGCAATGGGTCAGATTTCTACCATGCGGTGGGAAAAGACACGCTGGTGCCTGTTGCGAGTACCCAATGCTGCTCTTGCTTATCAAGCGGGCGTAGATGAGGAAACAATTATGGATATGTTTTTCAATGCTTGTCTGCTAAACTGGCCTGAGGTAAGTAAGGAATGGAAGCGTTATGCAGATGTACTCAACAAAGGAAGATATGTACGGGTGGTTGGTAGAGATACTGACCTGAGTTTTTCAATAGAGGGCCGCACGTGGGAAGTAGCAGACGGGAGATTTAACATGCCAGATGGGGAGATTGCTACATCACCGGTGGAAACAACCGTTGATGGGCAGATTTATTTCGAGTTTCCGGGTGTGCTAGGAGGGCGATTGGTACATGATATATGCCTGCACTGGGAAAAGGGCAAATTAATAAAAGCTACATCTTCTACTAACCAGAATTTGCTCCAGGCGGTAATTCATACAGATCCTGGTGCCAGTCTTCTTGGTGAGTTTGCCTTCGGTACTAATCCAAAGGTTAAGTACTTCTGCAAGGATATACTATTAGACGAAAAAATTGGCGGTACCGTACACATTGCTCTGGGACGTGCCTATCCTAATACTGGCGGAACCAATAAGTCTGCTATCCACTGGGACATTATAAAAGACTTACGGCAGGAAGGTCAGATATACTTGGACAGTAAACTTATCTTTAAAAATGGGAAAATGCTTCTCTGAGCCAAAAAGAGGATATGATTTGGAGAAAAATAATTATGGAGAATGAATATTTATTAGGAGTTGATATCGGTACTTATTCCTCAAAGGGTGTGCTGGTGAATAAGGATGGTCTGGTAATTATCACCCATGTAGTCCAGCATGGTATGGATATTCCTAAACCTGGTCATTTTGAACATGACGCTGAGAAGGTCTGGTGGCATGATTTTGTCGAGATTGTTAAGAACATACTGACAAAGTCTGGCATTGATCCTAAACAAATTCTAGGAATAGGGACAAGTGGCATTGGTTCATGCGTGCTGCCAATTGATGCGCAGGGTCGGCCTTTGCGTCCAGCAATTCTTTACGGCATTGATACGCGTGCCACCAAAGAGATTGAGTACTTGGAGAATGTCCTAAGGAAGCATAAGATCTTTCGGAAAAACGAAACGCAGTTGACCTCGCAAGCATCTGGTCCAAAAATTCTATGGATCCGAAATAACGAGCCAGCCATATATGAAAAAACCAGGTGGTTCCTCACTAGCCAGGCCTACTTAGTATACAAAGTTACAGGTGTAGTAAGCATTGATATTTACACCGCAAGTGGCTATGCGCCACTTTTTAATGCCTACAATTTCCGTTGGCGTGAGGATATTGCTCCATACATTACCCCCACTGATCGCTTGCCAAAAGCATACTGGAGCTGTGAGATAGTTGGCAAGGTCACTGCTAAGGCAGCAAGGGAAACAGGATTAGCTAAAGGTACACCAGTCATTGCTGGCACGACAGATGCCGCAGCCGAAGCCCTTAGTGTAGGTGTATCAGAATTTGGTGATATGATGCTCATGTTTGGAAGTAGTATATTTTTTATTATGAAGACTATGGAATTGGTTAAAACCAAACATTTTTGGAGTTCTAATTTTCTTGAAAAAGACACCTATACTTTCTCGGGTGGCATGTCTACATCGGGAAGTCTGACTAAATGGTTTCGCGATCAGTTTGCCCAACTTGAAGTGGAGAGTGAGAAATCCGGAGGTGAAAATGCTTATGATGCATTAGATAAGATAGCAGCTAAATCTACAATTGGCGCAAAAGGGTTAATAGTGTTACCTTACTTTGAAGGCGAAAGAACTCCTTTACATGACCCTAAAGCTAAAGGTATGCTTTTTGGTTTGCGTTTGAAACATACACGTGAGGATATTTACCGTGCCTTATTGGAAGGCGTAGGATTTGGTATTCGTCATAACTTTGAGGTTATGAACGAAGAAGGAATAAAATCTAATCGTATCCTTGCCGTAGGGGGGGGAACTAAAAATGCTATATGGATGCAAATGATTTCTGATATTGCTAATGTCGAGCTGACTATTCCCGAACAACAAATCGGCGCAAGTTATGGTGATGCCTTCATGGCTGGTGTGGGAGTTGGTCTATTCAAAAGTATTAACGAGATAAACCGATGGGTGAAAATTAAACGAATTGTTAAACCGTCTCCAAAGGCACATAAAAAATATGCTTTAAATTATAAGATTTTTCATGATCTTTATAAGGCGAACAAATCTCTCATGCATGAGCTTTCTGATTCCTTAATGAATCAAAGTAGTTAAATTGTACCCATTAGAAGAGGTGATAAAATGAAAAAGTATTGGATAGAAGAAATGTTTGGCTGCAGAAAACCTATCATAGCTATGTGTCATTTAAACGCGCTACCAGGTGACCCTCGCTTTAATAAGAAAGAAGGAATGGGAAAAGTCATTAGCTGGGCACGCAAGGATTTAATGGCGCTACAGAACGGCGGAGTCGACGCCGTAATGTTCTCTAATGAGTTTAGCCTGCCTTACCAAACGTCTGTGGAAACAGTCACCGTGGCATCAATGGCGCGTGTGTTAGGTGAACTAATGTCGGATATAAGGGCACCATTCGGAGTAAATGTACTTTGGGATCCAATTGCCTCGCTTGATCTGGCAGTAGCTACAGGTGCCAAGTTTGTACGCGAGATCTTTACTGGTGTATATGCCAGTGACTTTGGTTTATGGAACACCAACTGCGGAGCTGCAGTACGTCACCAGCATACTATAGGGGCAGAAAATGTAAGATTATTATTTAATATTGTACCTGAAGGAGCCCGCTACTTGGCAAATCGCGATATTATTGATATTGCCAAGTCTACAGTATTCAACACCCAACCTGATGCACTGTGCGTATCAGGCTTGACTGCGGGCGCACAGGTTGACATACAGAACCTAAAGAAGGTCAAGGATACTGTACCCGATACGGTGGTTTTCGTCAATACCGGGGTACACCTTGAAAATGTAGAAGAACAGCTTAACATTGCCGACGGTGCGGTGGTTGGAACTTTCTTCAAATATGATGGGGTGTTTGAGAACCATGTAGACGAAAAACGAGTAAATGTATTTATGAATAAAGTGAAGGCAATCAGAAAATAAAAAAGCTTTAATTTTTCTATATAAGTATTTACATCAATAGGAGGGCAGAATATGAGCTGTGATTTTGATATGGTCATTAAAGGAGGAGAAATATTTGATGAAATAGAAAGATATAGGGTCTATAATTAAAGAAAGTTATTTGACTATCCTAATGTTTTAGATTATTCTATAGTTATAAAATATAGTTGTGAAATACTTTTTTTAATTATAGACCCCCAAGAACCCAAGAATTTTTATTCAAGCCAGGAAACAGTTAGAGAAAGAGGGATTTAGCTGGTCGGGATAATTATGAGTTACTTTAAAAAAAGATAAATATTATTTTTATTCCTTCTTAATTTATTATTTTTTTAGTGTTATAATTATAAATAAAAAAGGGAGTGCGATTTGCCAAAATTACACTCCCTTTTTTATGGCTATACCGAAAGACTTAACCTGCGTTTCCCTTTCGGCTTTTTTATTTTATTAGACTTAAATATATTTTCCACCTGTCTGCGTGCAACGCACAGGCAGAGAAATTATAAAAAACTACAAAAAGTAGCTGAATTCGTAGAACAAACCTTAAGGATGCTGTGTAAATGGAAAAATATAGAGATACTGGAAATGAATGTAAAAGAGGACCATATACATATGATACTTTCTATACCTTCCAGATTATCCATATCTGAAGTGATGGGAATGCTAAAAGGTAAGACAGCAATAAAACTCTTCAAAAGTTTTCCTACTCTCAGGAAGAAGCCCTACTGGGGAAACCACTTTTGGAGCCGGGGATATTGTGTAAGTTCTATAGGTTTGGATGAGAACAAAATTAGAAAATATATAAAGTATCAAGAAGAAAAAGAAAAAAGAGAAGAGAGTGACCAACAGGAATTTGGCCTCTTTTAGAGGCCTCTTAAACCCACCTGCGTAGCGGGTGGGTTGTTTAGTACCTCTTAATTTCTAACCGATACTAATTATCTCTTCTAACTTTTGATACACCTCTTCAGTTTCATCACTCATACAAAAGTTGCGAAAGTCGTCTACTAGCCTCCACCAAATCCTTACAAACAAAGCCTTTCAGGCATTTTGCTGAAGGGCTTTTTTATATTTTCTT
>SDBT01011687.1_pt1 | contig 14116 bp, 14 predicted proteins | sample 2277101 | NCBI WGS metagenome assembly SDBT01 (sample SAMN10404973, study PRJNA504765) | marine sediment metagenome | isolation source: marine sediment core GS10_PC15, 103 cmbsf | place: Arctic Ocean: Southern Knipovich Ridge | collected 2010 | reverse complement strand
ATTCTAATAAAATATAAAATACTAAATTTATTTTTTTTTTTACCATTTTTATTAAAATTCCCAGAGATTATTTTATATATTTTTACTAATTTGTGAAAGGGAGTAAAGGAGATTTACCATATTTCGAAAAGTTTTAATTACATCCATTAAAAAGCTCATATATACTTAATTTAACTATAAATGATTACTAAAATAAACAAAATTATTAAAAAAGATGATTTATAATGAGTGAAGAAAGTACTTCTACTCCAGAATTTAAACCTGATAAAGTCTCCTTAAAGAAGACGATGTCCTTCGGATTTGGTCCTTTTCTTATGGCCTTTACAGAAACGAGTTATGCAACCCTTATCTTTTATTATTATGAAGTGGAACTTGGTTTATCTACTGCCCTCGTTGGTCTATCATTTGTACTATTTGCAGCATGGAATATGATTAACGACCCACTAATTGGTTATTTTACTGATAAACCCATGCGATGGTCGAAAAAATACGGTGTACGGACTCCCTATATCGTTATTGGAGGGATCTTATTTATCACAACGTATTACTTTCTCTTCGCAGTACCTGATTTCGGTGATGTAAAATCAAATCCTTGGCCACTTTTTTGGTACATGGTAATCGTTACATGTCTTTTTGATGCTTTTTATTCTCTTTGGTCTACTCATTCTGTTGGTAGCTTTCCAAATATCTTTCGAACCCATGAAGCACGTAGGAAAGGTAGTACTTATGTTAATATCCTTGCTGTAGTTGGTGTATTAATTTGTCGTTCTCTTTTAATACCTGTTTTTATTAGAGCGGGAGACCCAAGCTCATATGTTAATTACGGTATTGCTGCTTGTATAACTTTAAGTATTTGCTTAGTTCTTTTTCTTCCTGGCGTATATGAAAACGAGTTCATAAAAAAACGATACCTTATGATCTATGATTATATGAAGATGCAAAAAATGCCCTATTTTAAATTCATAAAAACTGCGTTTAAACAGAAGAATTTCGTAGTCTGGATGATCTGTTACACCTTAATAAACATGGCGAGTGTTTTAGCTAATGCTTCGACGTTTTATTTTGTTAAGGATATTTTAAAGACAGACATACAATCAATCGCAATTTTTTCCTTAGCGACATTTGTTGGATTTATTTCATCAAATTTTATATGGTCTCATTTCATTGCTAAAAGAACTCATCATATCAAACAAATGATATTAGGCTTTATACTAATGGGAATTTCTTATTTTATTAGCGGTATGTTAGTCACATCGCTGGATCAATTGATTTATACCAGTCTCCTTGGAGGAATTGCCGGTGGTTGCTATGTGAGTATTATCATGTCAATTAGTTCTGATACTTTTGATGAAGTCAATGTAGCATGCGGACGACACGTAGAAGCTGGGGTAGTTGGAGTGCAATATTTCCTTCTTCGGGTTTCTTTTCTTTCCGCAGGTATTATCATAGCAGTGACACATATTTTGACAGGATACCAACCGGGTGCAGCAACACAGACGGATCTCGCCTTATTGGGTATCCGAATGCATTACGGCTTATTCTCATCAATATTTTGCTTTATTGGAGCATATATTTTGTATAAGTATTATGACCTTTACGGCGAGAAAAGAGAGCAATTAACGGCTGCGATGAAGGAGAAAAAATTAGCGTAAAAATTAAGGTAATATTAATAACTCAATTTTTTTTTTATCTTTTATTTAAAATTTTACGATTAAGGATTTTAAATTAAGGAAGCTACAACATTAACAATAATGTGGAAAAATAATGTGAGTTAACTGACCTAAATCTTTATTTATGTTTTTAATTTTAATAGCTTATGTCAACTAAATCTGAGCATAAAAATCTCGATCTCATTGATCGCAAAGAGTTTAGAAGAAGGCAAAAAGAATTTAGGGCGAAACATGCGGAACATTATGCACAATCGATGAATTTTGTAAGGGAAAGAAATCCATCCTTTGGAGAAATTATTGAAAGAAATGCTCTAAAATATGCAGATAACATTGCTGTAAAATTTAAAGACATTCAACTAACTTATAAAGAATTCAATGAATGGGCTAACCGATATGCTCATTATTTCATCTCTTTAGGATTGAAAAGGGGTGATATTATAGAAGCTATTATGAGAAATCGTCCCGAGATGATGTTTATAATTGCCGCAGTTGCCAAACTTGGAGTCGCAGCATCTCTCATTAATCCAGATTTGCGCAAAAAATCCTTAATACATTCCTTAAAAACCACTCCCGGAAAGATTATCATCGTTGATGAGGAGTGCTTAAATATGTTTGATGATGTGAAATCTGATTTAGAATTATCAGCTGATCAAAAATTACACTTTTCTCCTGATAGGGGAGAGATTCCTTGCCCCGAGGGGTATATTAACCTTGCAGAAGCAGTGAAAGATTTTCCTATAGATAATCCCCCTGGTACAGCAGATATCACCGTCGATGATAATCTCGTATTTATCTTTACTTCGGGTACTACGGGATTACCAAAGGCATCGTATTATCCTCATTTGAGACTAGTTGGAGGAGGTGTAATGATTGGAGCTATACATGCAGAGATGACACCCGATGACACAATGTATGTTACTACACCTCTCTATCATTCCAATGGGATAACGATAGGGTTTGGTGGAGTGTTTGCAGTTGGGGCGACTATGGCTCTCGCACGTAAATTCAGTGTGAGTAGGTTTTGGGATGATGTTCGTAAATACAATGCAACAATATTTAATTATATTGGAGAATTATGCCGTTATTTATATAATCAACCTCCAAAACCTAACGATTCGGATAATCCTGTTAAGACTATTATAGGAAATGGCCTTCGTCCTGAAATTTGGATGGAGTTCAAAAAACGTTTCGGTATCGAAAGAGTTGCTGAAATGTACGGTACAACAGAACACGGTGTTGGATGGTTGAACTTGCTAAATTTTGATAAAACTTGTGGTTTCACTACCTCCCAATTTGCCATCGTCAAATATGATGTTGAGAATGAAGAAATTGTCAGGGATGAAAATGGCTTCATGCAGCGAGTTGGGAAAGGTGGTACTGGATTATTAATTATCAAACGGGATACTGATTTCGCGTTTACAGGATATACAGATAAAAAAGAAACTGAAAAGAAATTATTTCATAGTGTCTTCAAAAAGGGGGATTTGTGGGTGGATATGGGAGATTTAGTAAGAGATCAAGGATGTAACCATATTATATTTGTTGACCGTCTAGGTGATACATTTCGCTGGAAAGGACAAAATGTAAGCACCACTGAGGTAGAAAAAATTTTCAATTCTTTTGACCAAATCGAACTATCGTCAATCTACGGAGTGTACATCCCAGGAACAGATGGGAGGGCTGGAATGGCCTCAATCACTATTAAAAATGATATTGAGAAATTTGATTTGGACGAGCTTTCTGGAGTCTTAACAGAAAATCTTCCACCTTACGCGATTCCTATATTTCTCAGGATAAAGTCCACGTTATCAGTTACATCGACATTTAAACTTGTAAAATCAGTATTAAAGAAAGAAGAATATAATATTGACACTATTGCTGATGAGTTGTATGTTATGATGCCCCGTGAATCAACATATACTCCTTTAACAAAAGAAATATACGAAAACATTCAAAATAAAAAAATTAAATTTTAGATTTGAATTCTATGTAAATTTTTCAATCTAAAAGGGGAGAAACTAGAAGAAGTAAAAGCCGCTATGCGCAAAATGGGGCTATAAAATACTTTTCTCCATACCCTTAATTTATATTTTTTTTTTCAATTTAGTATTATTTATCAGTATAAAATTTTCTTCTATTAAATAATAGCTTTAAATGCTATAACAATTAACTATAAATAATTAATCTTAATTTAACCCAATTAGTATATAAGATTCATAATCAAAAAGTCAAAATTGTGAAACCATAATGTCAGAAAAAGATTCATACCAGAAGCTAATTGATCGCATGAATAATTGGTTCATCCCTCTTCCAGAGTCGGAGTATTTACTTCCTATACTCAAATTGCTTTATACTCCTGAGGAAGCTGAATTTCTATCAAAAATTCCCTTAGTATTTCATTCGAGTAAAGTTCTTTCGAGGAAATTAGACATCCCTCTTGATGAATTAACAAAAAAGTTAGATGGTTTTGCTGATAGAGGTTTAGTATACCGCTATGAAATAGGAAAAAAAATTCAATATAGACTTGCAGATTCTATGTTGTCAATTTTCAGAACACCATGGTGGAAAGGTGTAAATGAAGATAAGAAGGTTGAATTGGCGTCCTTAGCAAATCGTTATTATATAAATACATTTGCCTCAGAATTTATAGTCCGTAGTAGATCTCTACGTTCTGTTCCTATAAACCAAACCATTAGAAACGACCATAAGATTATCCCTTACGAAGATATTATTAAGCTCATGGATACTTATGAATATTATTCGTTATCTAACTGTGCATGTCGTACTAGGCATAATATTGATCCAACTTTTGAAGAGAGTAAATATCCAACGGAGGTTTGTTTACATTTTAATGATTTTGGGAAGTATACTGTCCAAATGGGTTTTGCCAAGGAGTTAACGAAAGACGAGACATTAGACATTCTGAAAAAAGCAGCTGATGCTGGTTTGGTCCATGCTATTGAACCTGTAATTGGTGATGCTGATACTCTCTGCAATTGTGATAAAGATTATTGCCTTTTCTTTGAAAAAGTTAAGATGGCGGGACGTGTTCCTGTAGGCACTCAAATTTCAGATTATATCCGTGAATGGAGAGATGAAGAAGAATGTATTCAATGTGGTTTATGTGCAAAGCGCTGTCCTATTGACGCAATAATATTTGATAAAGAGAAAAAAGAGATAACATTCATTCCCGAGTTATGTATTGGATGCGGGGTTTGCGTACACAAATGTCCGACAGATGCGATTTGGCTTGAAAAACGTCCCGGTGAAGAACAATTTTATCCTTCTAATGGAATGGAAGCCGGTAACCTAATGATGAAAGACACAGGTCTAGATTTGCCTAAAATAATGAAAGAAAATAAACTTTAACTCACATTACTTTTTAGAATAAAAACTAACATAAATTCTTGATATAATCAAGAATTTAATTATTAAAATTTATTTGATTTACCTTTTACATCGAAGGTAGCTATTGCTCCACTTCTATTTTTGAATTCCCAGTCTCTTCCAAAATCATTATAGCTCCAGAAATGCGTGTTACATAATTTTAAATCTTTTAGCATAATACTTTGTGGGTAATTTTCAAGACGAATGGGATTCTTTCCATCAACTCCTATTGTTAGAGATTGTTTCATCTCCCCATTTGGCATTTTAATATGAAACGTTCTACCCTCTTGACTAAAACTAATATCAACAAATTTCGTCCCTAAAGACTTTTTTAATATTGAAAAGGGTATTATGTTATTTGCGAATAGTGGCCCTAAATATTTTCTCTGTTCTTCAGAAGTAGCGTCGCTGATATATACACCGCCTTCTCCTCCTTTTGCCATTAGATCAGCTGCTTTATTAGAGTATAAATCAATAACATTAATTGCTAAGACTCCACTAATGTCAATATCACCAATTTTACCCTCATCAATTTGAAAGAATTGAAACGACTTACATGATTCTTCCAAATCTCGTCCGAAATACAAAGAGCAATGGCCTTCTGCGGCACAAGCTTCATACCACAAACCTTTCATATTCCAACTCAATCTTTCTTTTTTAGACATTTAATCTCACATCTTTTTTTATATACTATTTGCTTTATTGGATATCTCTTAATATAATTTCTTTAAGTAACTTTAAAATTTAATGTTATAAAAGGATTAATTATTCCACCAAATCATAAAAAAAAGGGAAACTTATGGCTGACGTAAATTATATTTTCCTTCTCTCTCTGGCGATAATTGTAATAGGCTATATAGTCAAGAAACTAAAGATTATAACAGAAGATAATGGAAAGGTCATTGCTAAAATTATATTCAACATTACACTACCCGCGGTTATTCTTAAAATTACAAGCAGAATTGAATTTAAAGTATCTCTTATATTATTGCCTTTAGTAAATATATTTTTTGGTGTATTTATGGCTATGGTTGGACTGATTCTATTTAGAAAATATCAAAGAGAAAAAAAAGGGCTAATTTTAATGACATTAATAGGATTTAATGTGGCTCATTTTTCATTTCCTTTAATTGAAGGAATTTGGGGGGAAGAAGGACTAGCTATAATCGCTCTTATTGATGCTGGAAATGCTTTTACAATCTTCGTGGTTTGTTATATCGTTGGTTCTCTATTCTCTCAAAATAACGACGATAAAAATTCCAATATTGATTTTAAAGAAATCGGGCAAAAATTATTGAAATCGGTTCCATTATTGGGTTATGTTTTAGCTTTATTCATAAATTTTTCAGGAATAGGGGAGATTATTATCCTTACTTTTATTGGGAATTTATTTGAATTTCAAATTTGAGAGAGCTGAATGGGCCACCATTTTAAAAGTTTTAATCACACGATATTCTTTAGGATTATTTGTAGGCTTATTATTATTCTTTTTACTGCCGTCCAATGAATTTAATTTACTTCTTAGAATAATTTTAACAATTTCATTAATTTTTCCGATAGGGCTAGCTGTTATCCCATTTGCTGTAGAATTTGAGTATGATCATAAACTCGTGAGTATGATCGCGAATCTAACGATAATTATTAGCTTTACCTTGGTATGGATTCTAATTATTCTTCTAACTGGATAATTTCATTTACGGAATTATATTTCATACACTTAATTCATTTTAATATCTTTTTTCGATGCTCAATCAAATCAATTTTTTCATTTATATCACGGAATTGGTTCGATTCATATCTATGAATCATATCTTTCCATATTTTCCAGTATTGATAAAAGTATTCCGAAATTTCAAGATGATCTCCAAATAAAACCTCATACGATTCTATTATTTCAATCTGAAGGTACAGAGGCATTAGTTCAAAAATTCTTAAATCATAATTAGCAGGTGTTTTTGCTAATAAATTCGACCAGATTTTTAGGTTTTCTTGCCGATTATTAAGTTTTGTTATAACGGCCACATCGATATCAGATCTTTCTTGAATCCAATCGTCATTAACAAAACTGCCAAAAAGAATAGTCCAGTATTTACTGCAAAACTCTAATGTCTCCTTTATCTTATTCAGAGTTTTCGATTTTTTCATTTACGATTACTTCTACTTTTTTTATAAAGGTGTCTAAGATTTTTATTACATTATTTTTTTCTTGAAAAATTAATTCTTCTTCTATTTTATTATATTTATGAACTAGAACATTTCTTAAACCATTGCATTTACGCAAATCCATTATTAAGTTAGGTGTAAATAAATTTAATTTCTCTAATTCCTCCATATTAGTATAATCATCCTTCACAGTAATACCAAAATCTTTACATAACATTGCTATAATATCCATAACCGCATCGATGCTAATTTGAAGCCTATAAAATAATGCATCAACATAAAATTCGTTCTCTTTGGGATTTTCTGGTAAGGTTGTTATTTTTTCAAGAATGAATTCGAGTTTTCTTTTATATTGTTCTTTACGTTTCATTATGCAATTGTTGGTATATTATTTTAATAATTTTTATCTTTCTCAGATCAATTCGTGAGGAAAAAGAAGCAAAATGTTTTCAGTATTTAAAAAAAAGTTTTGAATATTAAAAATATACGAATGTTTTGACTATTAAGAACTTGGAGCTAAAATTATACATCAAGATGGCTCCTCTCAATTACTTCAAGTAAATTTAGGGAAACACATGGAACCGATGCAGTTAGTAAAAATGAAAGATAGTACAACAGGAGATTCTTATCTTCTGAGAGTACCTCCACATATGAAAACGTGTAAACAAGCAGTAGCGTGGACATTTGGTTTGGAAGAAATTGAAAATAATCCTGTTAAGGAAACTTAGAAATAATTAAAACTATATTTTATATTAGATTGGTCTTAAGCCAACTTTTTAAAATGATCAACACCAGATATAGCATCAGCTGCAAAATCATCTGCACCAAATCGCTTCGCAAGTTCCAAATTTAACGGAGCACCTCCAACAATTAATTTCACTTTATCACGTAATCCTGCAGCTTTTAGAGCCTCATGAACCACTTGAATTTGAGGAACGGTCATACTCAAAAGAGTGCTTAAAGCCACGATCGTCGCACCAGTTTCTTTAACTTTCTCAACTATTAAATCAGCGCCAACATCCTTACCTAAATCAAATACTTCGAACTCAGCACCTAAAAGCAACATTCCTAGTAGATTTTTTCCGATATCATGATTATCTCCTTTAACTGTCGCAATAATTATCTTTATTTTTTCTGTAGATTTTTCAGAAACATTTAATTTCGGTTTTAATACTTCAAAACCAGTTTTCATGGTCTCACCTGCTAACATTAAATCCGCTAAATAATATATTTCATCTTCATAACGGCGTCCGACTTCGTCCATACCACGAGTCATAGCACCCAAAACATCAAATGGGTCCTTACCATCATCTTCTAATGCTTCTCGTACAGCTTCGCCAATATCATCCAATTCTAATTCTACAATTAGTTCAGTTATTTTCTCAAAATCCATTATTTTTAACCAAAATTTCTAATAATAATATATTATATAGAATGTATTTTCCATTATTTTTATTTTCGAATATATGAAATCTAATTTGACAAAAATGTATTTTAACAATTTTTTTAAGTAACTTAAACTGATTAATACTATGGTATTATCGAAGCGAGAAAGAGTCATTCGAACCTTAGAACTTGAAGAACCTGATATGGTCCCTATTCATTATTTGGGATTTGAAAAGACAGGGATCTCTAATCAAATCTTTATAAAATCTGATGAGTATAAGAAAACTAAAGCTGATATAGAAGATGAAGTTTTAAAACTAAAGTACGGCGAAATATACTACCAGACAGGTAGTATAACTGAATTATCTTTTTGGAAGTCAGATATTCATGGGGTAGATCCTTGGGGAGTTGAAAAAATCAAAATGAAAACAATCAGTGCTCCCCCAGAATATCCTGAGTGTGCAATTTTAACTTATGATGGAAGAATTTGGAAACTTGCTCCTCAGGTTGAGACGGGGTTGCTATACTTATGGTATGAAGATGGTTTTTTTAGGACTCCGGAAATTGTTCATGAATTTTGGGATAAATATGGTAAACCTATTGATCTTATTAATAATAAACTAAATTATTCTCCTCAGATCTGGGAAAATTTTGTGAATAAACTTTCAAAATATTTATATCCTATGGCTACTTTGCCCATTACTCTGCATGAATCATTATTTGAGGGTATGACCATACCTAGAGTAGCTTATTATATGCGAAAAAAACCTCAATTTATACATGAGATGATGACTGAGTTCAACAAGGTTAACTTGGAAACAATTAAGAGGTTAGCTGAGGCGGGAGTCGATATTGTGTTTTATATGGATGATTTAGGCTTAAAAGGACGCTCTATCTTTTCCATCGAGCATTTTAAGGAATTTATCCTTCCCTATTACAGACAAATATATCAGGCATGTAAGAAAAATGGAATGTTTGTAATTCAGCATTCTTGTGGATATATTGATAAACTTTTGCCGCATATGGTAGATGCAGGATTGAATGGTATTCAAGCCCTTGAACCTGCAGCAGGAGTAGATCTTGCTCATTTAAAGGATACATTGGGGGATAAAGTTGCTTTTCTAGGAGGTATAGATTGTTCAAATATCCTAAATTTTGGAACTCCGAAAGACGTGTATGAAGAAGTAAAAAGATGTATTAAGGCGGCTGGTTATGGAGGAGGGTATTTTACAGGACCTAGTCATAATATTCTCAACGCACCTTGGGAAAACATTTTAGCATTACGAGCAGCAATCGAAAAATATCGTAAATACCCTCTTAATCTAAATTAAGGTTAAAAGAAAATTTTTTTAAGTTAATCAAACTGATCTTTACTATGGTATTATCTAAGCGAGAAAGAGTTATTAAGACCTTAGAGCTTGAAGAGCCTGATATGGTCCCTATTCATTTTTTGGGATTTGAAACGACGGGGATCTCATATCAATACTTTAAAGAGTCTGATGAATTTAAGAAAATTAGGGCTAATATAGAAGAGGACGTTTTAAAAATGAAGTTTAAAGTACTTCTGGGAACTACAGGTAGTATTACTGAATTACGTTTCTGGAAGGCAGACACTCATGCAATAGATCCGTGGGGGGTTGATAAATTCAAATTAAAAACCGTCAACGCACCCCCTGAATATCCAGAATGTATTATGTTTACATGGGATGGGAGAATTTGGAAGTCAACAAAGCAAGTTGATACAGGGTTGTTTTATTTCTGGTACGAAGATGGTCATTTTAAGACTCCAGAAATTCTTCATGAATATTGGGATAAGTATGGTAAGCCTATTGATCTAATTAATAATAAAATTAATTATTCTCCTCAGATTTGGGAAAATTTCGTGGAAAAACTATCTAAGTATTTTTATCCGATGGCCACTCTACCTATTGCTTTACATGAATCACTATTCGAGGGAATGACCATAACAAGAGTTGCATATTATATGAGGAAAAACCCCCAGTTTATACATGAGGTAATGACTGAATTCACAAAAGTTAACTTAGAAATTATTAAGAGGTTAGCGGAAGCAGGAGTCGATATTGTGTTTTATGCTGATGATTTAGGCATGAAACAAAGATCTATTTTTTCGATCGAACATTTTAAAGAATTTATACTTCCATATTATAAACAGATGTACCAAGCATGTAAAAAAAATGGAATGCTTGTGCTTCAGCATTCTTGTGGATATATAGATAAACTTTTACCCTATATGGTTGATGCGGGTTTAAATGGTATTCAAGCCCTTGAACCGGCAGCAGGTGTCGATCTCGCCCATTTAAAGGAAACTTTGGGAGATCGTTGCGCTTTTCTTGGGGGTATAGATGGTTCAAATATCCTAAATTTTGGAACTCCGAACGATGTATATGAAGAAGTGAAAAGATGTATTAAAGCAGCAGCTCAAGGAGGAGGTTATTTTGCAGGTCCAAGTCATAACATTCTCAATGCACCATGGGAAAATATTTTAGCATTACGAGCTGCAATCGAGAAATATCGCAAATACCCTTTAAATTTAGCCTGAAGTTATTTGAGTTTAAAAAATTTATACATTTTCTTGATTTAAAATCTTTATTTAGAACAATCTATAATAAGTTACAATAATTCTACATAAATTTTAAATAGAAATTTAAATCTATATTAAAATAATAAACTTTATACTATAAAGAAGAAAACAATTGTTAAAAAAATTTTATAGGGTGAAATAAATGAAGAAATCACAAATTTATAGTATGATATTACTAATGTGGTTATTATTATTATCGTTGGCTACTTTCACTCCCGCAGCTACACCAGGTTATGTGGGAATTGAGAACAATGATACATTTACGTGGGATACCACTTATGATGAAGACCCACTTGAAAATTATATCGAAGACAACGCTGAAGAAGCGGGCTGGTCTGATTCAGCGATTGAAGACTATTTAGATACTGTAGAAATGAAGGATGATCTTGTAGGGGTAAAAATCGTAATTCTCGATGTTGATGACGAGGAGAAATCCCCATGGGGCGAAGATGGGGTTCGAATAATATATAATCATTATATGATGGAAGAAGATGATGAATGGGATTTAGAAAATGAGGATGAAACATTTGCTGTTTGGGACTTTGATGAGGATATATATGGGGATGATTACAACTTCGCAACTTTCTATGGGGATCATTTTTTTGAATTTGACTGGTTCGGGGAATGGGATAATGATAATCTTGAATGGGAAAGATGGCAATTTCTTGAAGGAGAAAATCCGTGGTTCATATCAACTAAGGTAAAATGGGGAGATGTTGTAGAGGAACTTGAAGATTATTATGAAGATGACGAAGATTACGATGAAGTAAGCATTAAAGCTGACAAGGATGCCAATAAACTCGAAATCGCTCTCGATGAGGATGAGGATGATGATATTGAAGAGGAATCATGGATTATACAATACGATGATAATGGCGTTCTCATGCATTATGAATGGCTATATGACGGAGATCCAATTGTTATAGTGCAAACACAAGAGAGCCAAATAAGGGAATTCATTAGTGAAAACATGATATGGATTATAATAGGAGCCGTTGGCATAGTAGCTGTTATAGTGGTAATAATTGTGTTAATTAAAAGAAGATAATTTTCTAAAAATATAACTAAAAAATTTTAACTAACTTTTTTTTTTTAATTTACCATGAAATCTAAACCTAAAGTGAAATATAAGAATAATTACTTTTTTTTTGATATTAGCAATGTGAAATTCTTTGTTTAAAGGTTTGGAAATTTTTTTTAGCAATCTTAATTAATATCTTATTATGCTATCAAAAAGAGAACGGGTATTTAGGACAATTGAGCTCGGTGGAGAACCCGATGTAGTTCCTATTTTTACTTTAGGATATGAACGTACTAGCAAATCCTTTTTGGAATTTTATGATTCGAAAGAGAGAAAAGAGGCTGCTACCTATGTTCAAAGTAAGCTTACTAAAATGAAATATTTAATAACAGAACAGCGATTTTGGAATGTAGATGCTAATTACATGGATCCTTGGGGGAATTATAAAGTAAAGCGTAAATTTAAAAAGGGTCCTCCAGAATATCCTGATTGCCGATTAGATCCTATTAGTGGAAGATTATATAAGGATGTAAAACAAATTGAAACTGGCTTAGAATATACATGGTATATTGATGGTTATTTTACATCACCCGAAATTCTTCATTCATACTGGGATAAATATGGAAGACCTACAGAATTAATAAATGACAGAAAGAATTATTCTCCACAGATTTGGGAGGCCTATGTCGAAGCACTTTCCCCCTATCTATACCCTATGCCATATCTCCCCATAGCCCTTCACGAATCTCTTTTTGAGGGGATGACTATTACAAAAGTCGCTTATCATATGCGAAAAAATCCACAGTTTATTCATGAAGTAGTATCTGAATATGCCAAGGTTAATGTTGAAATTGTTAAGCGCTTAGCCGAAGCGGGTGTCGAAATTGTGTGGATGTTTGATGATTTAGGATATAAGGGTCAGACTATTTTTTCCCTTAAACATTTAAGAGAATTTATTCTTCCTTATTATAAACAGATTTATCAGGCATGTAGGAAACGCGGAATGTTAATCATTCAACATTCATGCGGTAAAATCGATGAATTCTTACCAGATATGGTCAATGCGGGATTAAATGGCATTCAAGCTCTTGAACCCGCAGCGGGAGTCGATCTTGCTCATTTAAAAGAAACACTTGGGGATCGTTTATGCTTTCTCGGGGGATTAGATTCCTCTAACATCCTTAATTTTGGAACAGTTAAAGACGTTGTAGAAGAAGTTAAAAGAGGGATTAAAATTGCTGCTCCAGGTGGAGGATACTTCGTTGGACCTAGCCATAATATTTTAAACATGCCATGGGAGAATGTTCTAGCAATGAGAGCTGCGATTGAAAAGTACCGTAAATATCCTCTAAATTTAGCCTGAAGTTGCAAGTTTAAAAAATCAATATCAAAACTTTTTTAAATTAATTAATTTAAAATCTTATATTATGGTATTATCAAAAAGAGAACGCGTATTTCGAACTCTAGAACTTGACAGTGAACCGGATATGATCCCTATTTTTAATACGGGATATGAGCCAACCTGTAGTTCTTTTCAAGAATATTATAAATCTAATGAAAGGAAACAATACTTAACGAGTGTAAAAAGTCCCGTCTCTAAAAAAAAATATAATATAACAATGCAACGCTTTTTTAACTCCGATATTCATAATCTGGATCCTTTCGGTGAAAAGTTGAAACCTCATGATAAGGTAGCTCCATCAGATTACCCTGATTGTTATATTAATACTATTAGCGGAAAAGTAGAAAAAACTGTTAAGCAGGTTGAGACTGGTTTAGATTATTTATGGTATATAGATGGCCATTTTAAAACACCTGAAATTTTACGTTCTTATTGGGACAAATATGGAAAGCCTTCAGAACTAATTAATGAAAGAATTAATTATT
>SDBT01011686.1_pt1 | contig 14117 bp, 11 predicted proteins | sample 2277101 | NCBI WGS metagenome assembly SDBT01 (sample SAMN10404973, study PRJNA504765) | marine sediment metagenome | isolation source: marine sediment core GS10_PC15, 103 cmbsf | place: Arctic Ocean: Southern Knipovich Ridge | collected 2010 | reverse complement strand
CTTTTATATTGTGTAAATATTCACGTCAAAATATAGGTGATACAAAGGGCTTCTATCTTCATATCGGAAGGAAAAGGGAATTGACACATGTTCCATTTTTCTTAAAACTAATGTATTTTTCTAGGCTTTGATTAACAACCTGTAATCAAAGATAATTATAATCTTAGAAATATTTTTGTATCATGATTTGTTTATTAAGATCTTAATATCTAGAAACCTTTAAATTGATAAAAATGTTACCAAAATTTTATATATGGATATAAAAATTTTATATATAGATATAAAAATACTTATATCACCTGTATTTTTTATCATTATATTATTTATATAAATGTAAAGATAACTCTCATATACTTTAGATCTTAAGATCTAGATAAACTATCTTAAATATTAACTGAATAATATCCAAAAAATGAAGTTATAAAATATTATAGAGTATGGTAATTCCAGTTACTATAAATTATTATATTTAGAAATACAAATTATACTTATTATCTAAATAGTGTTATTTACTTATCTTTATGAATATTCTTGACTAAAATTTATGAATATTCTTGACTAAAATTTATGAATATTCTTGACTAAAATTTATGAATATTCTTGACTAAAATTTATATAATTAAAAAGAGGTATTTTGATGATTTATTATCATTAGTTTATTTTATCAAAGATATACTAATTTAGTTCTATTAAAAAACTAAATATTAGAAAAATAAGTATCTGAATCGTCAGAATCGTCAGAATCATAAAAAATATTGATAATTAAAAGAATTGATGTTTGAAGATTTATTTGTAATTTATTTGTAAATAAAAGTGATAGAAAAGATAAAATATTATGTCTATTAATCTGTTAATAGATAAACCGAAAATATCAACTCTAACAAAAGTTCAACTATTTAGGAATACAAATCAAGTATTAAGACTTCCTGAAGAGTTAATATATGAACTTGAAAAGATATTACTAGGTGATTGTGATACTATTTATTATGAGAATGAATTAAGAAAGAAAGCATTAAATAATAGAGATTTTCCTCTTTCATTTAATGAAATTTCATTAAATGAAAATCCTGACAAGATCTTTAATGATTATATGCCTGCTAATCTTCTTCTTTGGGGATCGCATATTTTAATGTTATCTGAAGGAGATCATATATTTAAAAACGGATTTATATACGCTTTATTAGATGCTTATGATGAAAGAAATCTTAAAGAGAAAACCCTAAAAGAAGTAAAAATTTTAGACAATATGATTAATTTCATGATTTTTAATTATGGATATTCTGAATTATTATTTGAAGAAATATCAAATACATTAAATGATTTAGATAAATATGTATATATTAAAAATGCTACTGAATCAATATCTGATATTAAAACTATGAGAAACACAAAAAATTATATAGAAAATTATATAAAACGTTATCCTAATTATGAAATTGATAATTATGAATATGAAATGGATTATCATAAAGATATCGACATTGATGATAATCCTTATGTATTGTATACTTTAATAAGAATTGGTAATCCAGAGCCTATAGATATTAAAGGATTAGCTCCTGAAATTATTATGAAAGATGCTAAATTGACTGTTTCTAAACAAGCAATAGATAGATATAATTTTTCTAATGATAAGATAAAAAAAATAAATGATACACTCAGAGCTATTGAGATTATAAATGGGTATATTAACATTTATAGGGATACTCATTAGCACGAAGACTGAAGGGTTATTACTCGTTAAATATACTTAAGTATATGATCCATAATATTTAGTTCTATTTAAAACTAAATATTTTTTATTAAAAAATAAGGATCTAAATCTGGAATATGTTTATACAGATTACACCTATAAATGGATAAAAATATGCACTTTAGATTTATAGATTTATAGATTTATAGATTTATAGATTTATAGATTTATAGATTTATAGATTTATAGATTTATAGATTTATAGATTTATAGATTTATAGATTTATAGATTGATAGATTGATATATAGGTTGATATATAGGTTGATATATAAAATTACAGGCCAAACCTAAGTTTTATTTAATTATATCACTTATAATTAATTAACAAATATATTATGTTAACTATTTTATTAAAGATATTAGTGATATATTTAATATATAATACAGAAAAATATATTCACTTATAATATAATCTATATTATAAATATATTATAAATATACTGTTTAATCCAATATATTTAATATATAATATAACAAAATATAATCTTTATTTAAGTGATTATATTTTATGTATCGATATTTAATCTTAATATATCAATATAAATTTAAAAGTTGATAATCTATTTTTATTTGATTTTGCTTATAATTAGATATGTTAAATCTCCATTATTTAATTAATAATGAAAATTTTCAACTTTTTAAACTGTTTTAAATTAGGTAAATATCAGTATCAAAATATAGGGGTATAGGGATTGGATATATATTTCTTTTTTCTTAATTATATTTAATTTATCGAGACTTCACCTAGCTAATCAATTAAAATATGATTAAAAATTATAGAATCAGTTTTAAATTATGATATTTTATATGATAGCCCTATAAATGAATAAAAATGCATACTGTGGATTTATAGCACGATATATAAAATTGCAGAGTCAACCTAAGTTTTATAGTATTATATCATTTATAATCAAATAGTAAATAAGTAAATTTACTATTTATTATAGAGATATTAGTCAACTATTTACTATAAAATATACTAAAAAATATTCACACATAATATAAATTGTATTGTTAATATACTGTTTAATCATATCTATTCAATATCTAATATAATAATATATGTGTATAATATTATGAATTATATTCAGATTTTATATATTTAACCTTACCATATAAATATAAATTTAAAAGTTGATTATGTAATTTTATTTGATTTTGCATTAGTAGTTATTTATAACTAACTAGATAGGTTAAATCTCTATTATTCAATTAATAATGAAATTTTCCAACTTTTTGAACTCTTTCAAAGTGGATAAATATGGACTTCAAAATATAAGTATATAAGATTGAGTATATATTCTATTTTTGAAAAAATAATTAATTTATCGAGACTTTCCATAGCTAATCATAATAGATCATCATAATTTTTCTAGCAATAGTTTTAGATTCATATATATTTATAAAGAGCTGCACCTATAAATAGATAAAAATGTGTACTTTGATTTTATATGTTGATATATAAAATTAAGGGTATTGCTCTCTTTTTATATCATATACTATTTATAATTAATTGACAAATATATTATGTTAACTATTTTATTAAAGCTATTAGTGATCTATTTAATATAAAATAAATAAAATATATTCACGTATAATATAAATAGTATATGATATATATTGATTAAGCCTGTCTATTCAATGTATAACATGATAATATATTATGTATATAATAAGAAAAATATATTTAGATTTACTATCTTTACCTTAATATATCAATATAAATTTAAAAGTTGATAATCTATTTTTATTTAATTTTACCTCTATTTTAATAGGTTAAATCTCCATTATTCAATTAATACTGATTTTTTTCAAAATTTTAAACTCTTTCTATCTTCAGATAGAGGGTAAATATTCCCCTATCTTAAGATAGGATAGAGGAATAGGGATTTGATATATATTCTTATTTTTCAATAATATTTATTTTATCGAAACTTTCCATAGCTATCATAATAGATCATCATAAAATTTTTAGAAATAGTTTTAAAACTACTATTTATGAAGAGCTACACTTATAAATGAATAAAAATGTGTACTTTGGTTTTATATGTTGTCATATAAAATTAAAGACTTTGCTCTATTTTTATGTCACTAATATCATTTAAAATTAAATAGTGAATAAGTAGATTTTTTATTTCCACTATAATACTCTTGGTTATATTGATTAAGTATTTTCGCATTTGAGAGTAAACATTTAATAATACATAAAATCATTCAATCTATTATATAATATATCAAACTTTTAAAATAAAGTAAATATATCCAAAAATGAACTTATTATTCTCTGCGCAGAGAATAATATTTTTAGTTACTACTATTTAAGATAAATTATACTACACTATAGATTATTATGTCTTTACTTAAACATGAGATGGCTTATCTTCTATCAAAAAGGGGTGTTAAAGTTGCGTCTGGATTATCAACAGCGTCACTTAAATCTCAATTGGGTGTAATGAATGATATGGAATCTATTATTTTGGAACGATACCGAAATATTCAAAAGAGTCCAAATCCAGCAGCATATCTATCAAAGATGAAAGTGGATATAACTACTAAATCTCATTCAGTCAAAGAATTAGCAACCCTATTTGGTATTAAAACCGGCATGTCTGTTAAATTCCCAACTTCGTATTTTGCTAACAATTGTAATAGTTTAGTAGGATATTATATTGCAGAAAATGTACCTTTACCATCACCAAATTCAGTAGAATTTACAATAGAGCAACAAGTATTACTTAATAAATCATTAAGAGGAGTATATGTTGTTAATGCAGGACCAGGTACAGGGAAAACAACAATAGTTAATAAACGAGCAGTATCTTTAATGTCTGAAGGTGTTTTAGTTATCAGTTATACAAATGAAGCTATTAATGAAAATTATCTTCGTTTAAAAACTTTCCCAGGATTAACTGGTAAATTACAAAGGAAGAGAAGCAATCCATTCAAAAAAGATAGAAATGTTATTATGGTAAGTACTGTAGATTCATTAGCTTACCATTTAAGAAAGGCTATAAAAGGATCTCACTCTGTGGATCCAGAGTATTTGATTAATGAGGATACTTTAGGGGGTAATTCTTATGATTCTATGATTTCAGATGTAAATAAAAATATTTATGATATTTCTATGAAAGCTAAATCGCAAAATGATGGTCATGGAGTAAATAATAAGATATGTTGTTTCTCACATGTGATTGTTGATGAATCTCAAGATATTGATGATATTAGAGGACAACTATTACTAAATTATTTTATCTACTTTAATGTTAAAAGTATAGTTTTTGTTGGTGATCCTAGACAAAGAGTTAGAGCAAATGCAGGACATTGGTATATGGATTTGTGGAAATATGCTACACATGAAAATAAATTATTACCATCTGGTGTTATGTTTGAGATGCCACGACCCAAAATTAAATTAATGAATACACCATCTAATAATTTAGATCCATTTGATACTTTTTCTAATACTTCATCTAATATTATTAATACCTCCAATACTTATGTTATTCCTTCAACTTCTAATTTATCTTCCTCTTTATCTTCTACTGCTTTGATATCTCTTCCTTCTTCTATATTTTCATCATTAGGTAGTATAAATAGATTAGGATTCACATATACTCATAGATTTAATAATCGTTTAATGACTGAAATAGCCAATACTTTATCTAGGAGGAGACCAGATCTTCATCATGAATTGATAACATCAAATAACATTCCTGTATATCCTTCTGAAAAAATAAATTTAATATTACAAACTAGTGATTTTGATACTGATATGGGTAAAGTTGCTGATTATATTATTATGCTACATCAGCAATATTCTGTCCCTTTTACTGAAATAGCTATAGTTGGACCATCTTTAGATAAAAATAATATGACATCTGAGTTAGCAGGGAAAATTTCTTCTATATTCTCTGATAGAGATATACCATGTTTCAATAAGATGTCTGGTAGTTTTATTCCTGATGGTATACTATTTACCACTGTACAAGGAATCAAAGGAAAAGAATTTGATTATGTATTTATGTATGGTGCTGATAGTTATCCAGAAACATTTAAGATGATCCCATACGAAGAGGCTGAAAGCTTAGTGTTTGTTGTTCACACTAGAGCTCGTAAAAGAATGTATTATCTATCACCAAAAAGACCAGTATTTGTTCCACCTAGAGGATTAAGAAAAGAGAATTTTGAAGTATCTTCTAATATTAACTCAATTTCTAAGGGTGAGCATCCATTTATAACTAATGAGAGATTTCATTCATTAGAAATCATGACACCTCAAGAAACAAAACCTCATTATTATAGAGTAACTGATCTCCTAACTGAACACTCATTTACTAAACTGTTAGCAACTAATGATTGCACTGTTACTATTACAGAAATGGGATGGTTAGATTCCCTATTACCATTAAGAGAAGATTTCATGCAAAATCCTAATAAAAACAAAGATGAAGACAAAAACAAAGATGAAGACAAAAACAAAGATGAAGACAAAAACAAAGATGAAGACAAAAACAAAGATGAAGACAAAAACAAAGATGAAGACAAAAACAAAGATGAGGATACTAATAAAGATGATAATATCTCTATCACTCCTAGATTTTGGGGTGTATTAAATGGATTTGCAACTGCTATATACCTTACAAACTATTATCCTAAAAATATATTATCTCTTGTTGTATCTAATTATAGAACTGTTTCTGATAGAGAGTATTTTGATCTTCAGAGAACGGGAGCTCTTGTTAACGGTTTTGATAGAACAAGTTCAACACTTATTTTGAAAGAGGGATCGGTTAATTCATTAAGAGAGGGTGAGTATATATATTTGAAAGAATGTCTCAAAAAGACACCAAGAGAGTTAACAACATCTGAGATGATATTTATAGCATCTGTATACGATTTTCTAAATAGTGGAAATATGATAACCAGATATAGTGTAAATGTATCATCTGAGATTACAGATTTAACTGTTTCATGGCATGATACAGTATCTAAGATTGAGAATTTATTCGGGAAAATTAAATCAACAGAACAGATGGTAGAATTAGGATTACCCGATTGCATATCACCTAATAATAAATCAAGTAGTAGAAATACCAAAATACGATCTATCTTAGGTTCTATAGATGCTGAATTTGATTCATATATTGTTGAATTCAAAACAACACTTTATGATTTTAGTATTGAAGATGCACTACAAGTTATGATGTATTCCCTCAATAGTGGTAAAATACCGATACTGTATAATCTACAAACGGGAGTTATATCAAATATTTTGTCAAGTTCATCATTACTATCATGGAAGCATATGATGAAATCTTATTGTCAATTGAGAACTCATGTTGAAGATGTAGTAGCAGTTAAGAATAGAAGGAAAAGTATAAAAGGTGACATGACTGACATTCGATTCCCCTTAACTGATTTTGTTTTGGATACTGAATTCATATCAAATAGTTATTCTAAAGGTGGTCCTGTTATATTTGATATTGCTATTTTAAATTTACAAGATCCATACCGTTCAATAATCTCTTTGTTACAAATGCCAGCATCTAATGTTAAAGAATTAAAAACTGCTGCTAAACAAATACATGTAAGACAAGAAGCATTGTTAACTGCAAAACCTATGTCAAAACTTATAGAATTGTTTAAAAGATGTTGTTCTGAGATGAATATAGAAATACCCGTATTGGGTTATTATATATCTAAAGTTGATGTCTCCTGGGTACCTGATACAATGAAAATAAAATCAGTTAATCTTGGAATATCTAGCAGAAAAGATGCGATAACACATGGTTATGTCTCTAGTGGTCAACCACCACCCTTATCCGATTATTATGATTTAAGATGTAGACCAATAATAACACAACCTCATATAGAATTACATACAGCATTATCTGATACATTATTACTATATGAATTATTACATACTGGTATTATAGAAATGAAGGAGTAATCTGAGATCTTTACCTCATAATAGTAACTTAAATTACTCCTAATAGTGAAATTAGTTTTGTTACATCTTGAAGGATTAGCAAAAAATAGTAAAATAATTATATTTACAAATATAATTAATTAAATTGAAGTTAACAGTATTTATTATAGAGATCATTAACGAATGTATGGTATTTCAAAACTTCATCAGGATATTGTAAACTCATTACATTATATAATATAATATAATGATGACCGCTTTTATTTAATTTAAGGTGATGAAGATTCTTATGCTGTCTAGATTTCAAAATATCAATTAATTTTTGAGTACATCGAAGGGGAACTGATTAAAGATCTACGATCTTCAGATCGTAAATTACTCTTTTATCATTTGTACTTGTTACAAATGCTACTGGTATATCCAAAGGGAAAGTTTCTACTATCTAAAGATAGTAAAGGTGAAATTTGATAATGAAAATAACTCGCTAAATTTTCAAGCCACCATAGTTTAAGGGAGGCGAATATTAAAAATTCGCTTTCTTTCAAAACTGATGGTACAGTATCAAATGGTGCTTCTACTATAACTGATTAAAGATCTACGATCTTCAGATCGTAAATTACTGATTAAAGATCTACGATCTTCAGATCGTAAATTACTAATGATATTCTTTTTTGATACTTTTTTAGGTAATTTACTTATACTTACTAATGTTGTAGCAGCACCTCTACTACAACCAAACGCTACTGTATTTTTATTTTTATCTGTAGTATCTATAAGTCTCTTAATATTTTCAATGTAATGTTTTGTATCTGTATATCCTCCTACAGACATTCTATGATATAAAATATGATGACATTTTGAACATTTTATATTAATTAGGAAATATGCTACCCATGTTATCAACCACTACACATTGAAAATGTGGTATTGGATTTATAGACCGTGAATATGATATTTCAGTTATTTCTGAATAAGTGTATATATTATGAAGTAATGTAGCTGAATATTTACAAACAGAAGTGTATATACCATCTTTAGTTATCACTTTAACACCATTATTTCCTGCATATAGAGCAGCTTGAGATCTGGACGCCCCATTACCTTGATAGAAGAAAGTTTCTATATTTTCTCTAGGTTTGGTACTTTTATCTAAATTCGAAACATCATTTCTCCCATTAAGAAAATATAAGAATATGTTCATTGAAATATTAGACTTAAAGTGTATATGATATATGAGATAAAAATATCACATTTCATTTTTAATCTTTGAATGAAATAAATAAAAATATAAAATACGATATTTTATTTAGATGTCCACTTTAAATAAATTAGATGCTTTTGAAATATCAAAACAGGGTATACGTATACCAAGAGAATTGTTTAAAATTATTAGAGATTATCTTTTAGAAGATTATGACTCTATAAAATGGGGATTAAGTTACACGCTAGCTAATTTAGAAAGATATGGTAATTATGAGGAATTACTTGGGTTTAACGATGCAGAAGATACAATAAAAGAGCTCATCGAATCTCTTAAAAATGTAAAAACAGAAGAACAGAGAAAACATGTTCTACAAAAAATCGAAATGTTTATGCAAATAATGGGAGACGATTATGGTAAAAATGATCCTTTACAAGTATTTGATTTTAATAAAAAATACTCTGGTGGAATTATGAAAACATTTGTTGATGGGGGAGATTTTCCACTTGGACATTACTAGAATTGATGCATATGTCTGATACTATTGATCTCTCTTTGCTAGAACAAATTGATCAATCTTTAGCAAATGAAAAAGATGACGGAAACTATAAGTATAGTGTTGAACTGTTTAATAGGGGAGAAATATCCCTCGAAGATTTTGAAAATATAAAGGAATATGCTATTAAATTTAACAAATATGCTAATTTATATAATGAGATAGTATTTAGATATCCAGAATACAAATTAAAACCCTTTGAATTAATCAAAATATGATTATCCAAAATATGATTATCAGATTATTCCCTAACTAATTAACTAATTAACTAAGTAACTGATTATCTTGTACTATTTTTTCAAAAATAATAACTCTTAAAAATGTTTTAATCACATTTTAAAAATAAGTTTTATACTTCACTTAAAACATATAGTATATTTATTTGTAAATTAAGTACAATATGAATAAATCCCAATTTTCAAGACTTCCAGAAGAACTGTTATATATATTATTATTTAAAATGGATTATGATAATATACAAAAACTCCGTTCTATATCTGATGATATTAAAAATATTAGCGAATCCAATAATTTTTGGAGAGCTAAATTTATTCATGATTATGGATTTAATCCACCTATTAAAGGATTAACTCAGACACTAGAACATATTTATTTAAATTAAAAACAATATTCTCTCATTTGGTAAGAATGAGTCTGGTCCTCCAGGTGAACCCGAAGGGTTTAGCAATTAGGACTTGGAAATACTAATAATATAAATGCTCCAAAGAAAATAGATAGTATTAAAGCTAAATTTATATCTTGTGGCGCATCTCATACTATAATAATTGATATAAATAATGATGTTTTGTCCTCCAGGTGAACCTGAAGGGTTTAGCATTTGGTTTCAATAATTTTGGCCAATTAGGACTTGGTGCCCTGAATCCTACGTATGTAACTCGAAGAGACAAACAATCAAAAAATATACCAATAAAAATACCAAATATTAAAGCTAAATATGTAGCATGCGGTAGAAATCATAGTGTATTGATAGATATGGTATAATATTATACCATATATTATATTAGAAAATTAATTTCCAAATAAGTAAAGATTTATAACTTATGATATACTTAATTTTAATTAGTTTTCATTAGTTTTTATTAGACCATTCATCACTATACATGTTGATATAACATCTAATAATATATCTAATAATATATCTAATAATATATCTAATAATATATCTAATAATATATCTAATAATATATCTAATAATATATCTAATAATATATCTAATAATATATCTATTCAAGTAATTTTTATTTATGCTACCACATAAATATAAGTAACCTTTATAATTATTCTAATCATATATATTCACTTTATCTATCTTCATATTCTTAAGTAAAGATCCTCCTTTATCCACTGATAGGTAGTTAGAATATAATATGTTAAAACCATTAATAAAAAACTCAGCATCTGCAATTCCCGTAATTACTATCATTCTCTTATTCATATCAAGCTTGAGTTCATTCATATCAAGCAAATCTTTGATCAGTTGGATTTTATCTAAATCTGAGAACGCAAAAAAGATTTTATCTGAAACATTTACCATTTTACGATGGGGTGATTTAATAAGAGACCTATATGGATTTCTTATATTCGACTGACTTTTATCCCGTACATTATTACAATTTTTTTCATAAGAGTTGCATCGAGTTGTCTAAGCCACGAGGTGTCTAGATGTTCATCTATAATATCTAAAACAACATATGGAGCTTTATACCAAGAAAAGACTTCGTTTAACTCAAGTCTTAGAGTAAATGGTATATTCTTTACACTACATAAGATGCGAGATCTCATTTTGAAAGCCCTTTGATGTCCTTTTACTACATACTTCATAGGCATGGATAGAATAATGTTACAAATATCAGACATAACTTTTTCATTTTCTTTTGAGATATATAGATCATTAATCCATAAAGTTTCTTCCAGATATTGTTTTCCTAAAACCTGTACTTGATTAAGATTTTCTACATTCATAGGAGAATTAGTACCAATTCGGTCTGATAAAATATTTAGTGATTCAGATATAATCCTATGCAAATTTTTTGAATCGTTATTTAAAGTATTTCTCATATTTTTTAATGGAGTTCGCAAATCAGACAAGATTACCCTTGACATTGGATACCAATCATGCTCAGATGTGAAAGAAGTTCTTTCCGTTTGCTGCATTGACGAGTCACAAATATTTTCCAAACAGTTCCAAAGTTTATCACATATAAATTTTTCCTCTTCAAAAATAGTTCCAATTGGCATAAATTCAATATTATTTGGTAAAAACTGGAAATTGTAACGTAATAGTTTAAGACATCTCTTTGCCCTAATAGAGTCCAGATCAATAGATATCATTTTTTTCTCTAAAGCAATTGCCATCATTCCAGAAAGATAGATACCATACCCATCATAATATCCTTTAATACAATCCATATCAAATGAACCTGGTATTTCACATGGATCTTCGCAACCAGTGATAATGAGTTGTAGTTGTCTCACTCCTGGTATAATAAAGGTAAAAGCCTGATTTTTATACGTGATAAAAATAAATTCGTGACTACCAAAATTTTCATCTACATAGTTTCTAATTAATTCAACAAATTTTAAAAGTAATTTATATCTATTAGATGATGTTCCACCTAAAAGCCATAAGTCTAAATCTTCGGAATCCGCCACATCATCTAAATTACGATCAGATGTCAAAGTCAATAGAGCTCCACCAGCCAGGATAATCATAGAATCCTCCTGATTTGACATCTCAGATTTTTGATTAAGTTTGAAGATTGATTGAAGTAATTTAAATGGATCAGCACTTTTATTTTCCACAATAGTTGAAGTACCTAGATGAACAAATTTTTGAAGTCTTTTCATAAATTTACTCCCATGTTTAATATTAATTTTATTACTGATATCATCTCTCTCATTAGATTTAATTTTTCCCCACAAATAATACAAATGTTTATTAGGAGAAACTAAATTATAGTATTTAGCTTGTTTCAAGATATGTAGATGTAATCGGTCTCTAACCATTGGAGAAGCTCTACATCTGATATGTAATTCCATTAATTTCTTCTCAATAGGAACCTCAATTTTTGAAAAATCATCCAAAAAATATAATTTTAAAAGTTTTAAATGTAGAGGAAGAGGAAGTGGTGGAGAATAAAGTAGAGGTGGATGAGTAGATCCAACTAGATTGCAATTAGTATTTAATTTAAGGTAGAAAACTAACTCAACTAAGATTTCTATACATACTTCTAGCGAATACGTAGATATAATATTTTTAATATCTATTGTTTTATCAATAAAATAATGTTGATAAAGAAACCACGCATCAATATTAATATTTTCAGGCAGATTGATTAAGTAACTTAGATTACTCTTATCAAATCGATTAAGTGCTTTAACCATATCTGAAAATAACATTAATTGTGAGGTTGATATAATACTATCATTAATATTATTTATATTTTGTCCTGTGAATCGCAAAGTAGTTTTATGATCAATACTTAAAGTATATCCATTTATATAAGATTGAACTTTCAATAGATTAGTTGAAACACTCATCTTTTAAAAGATATACTAAAATCTCATAAATATTTTGTATTATAAATAATAAATCATTTTTGTTGTTCCACTTATATCTATATAATTACATAGATATAAAATTTTTAATTCTAATAATTTTGAAACTAATAACAATACAGTTATAGTTTCTCCTCTACCCTACTTTTTTCTCGAGAGTGCATATAAACAAAGACAATTCCCAGGTGTGTATTGTACATAGTGATTATATTAATAACTATTTAGACAAAGGATATGATAGAAAAAATTTAAGTTTATGGGAAGAACTTATACCGAATACACTTACACAAAGAAAAAGATATTTCAGAGTTACATATAAGAATATGAAAAAATTTAATATAATTGGGTTTAAAATAGATGATGAATTTGAGGATATTTGTGGGTTAATCAGATCTTCTAAACTAACTGAAGAATTTAATTATTTTAAGAAATATTACGACAAATTAAAGAAGATAAATTTAAGCATACAGTTATCTTGCGATCTAAAGATCGCAAGATCTTTAAATCAGTTATACAAAGAAAATGTATATGTTATACTATTATTTCTTAAAAAAGTATACTTTTCTTTCATAGAATTCAGATACATAAATAACAAAAAATATTATAGGAAAAAACAACTAAGAGGCCAAGATATGTCTGAAAAACAAATTAAAAGAGAGGATTATTGGTGATATAAAGATACAAATTATCCAGGATTTAGCAAAATTTAGACCAAAAATAGAACATTTAAATAAAACAAATAAACCTGTTATGTATTATATATTCAAAGAATGAACTATTAACTTTATTTTATATTCTTCCGAAATTAGTAAGTATCTCACATATTTAAGGCTTATTATAAATCGTAATTAATTAGAGTTAATAGTATGTATCATAAAGATTATTAACAAATGTATAGTATTTCAAAAACATCATATGAATATTCCGTACCCTATTAAAGTTACACAATATTATCATGCTGTATCTTCATCTGGATTAACTAATATCTTCATCTGGATTAACTAATATCTTTATTATTATGGAATAGATAAAAATATTAATACATAAAATATAAAAATTAATAAATAAAATATAAATATTAATAAATAAAATATAAAT
>SDBT01011685.1_pt1 | contig 14117 bp, 12 predicted proteins | sample 2277101 | NCBI WGS metagenome assembly SDBT01 (sample SAMN10404973, study PRJNA504765) | marine sediment metagenome | isolation source: marine sediment core GS10_PC15, 103 cmbsf | place: Arctic Ocean: Southern Knipovich Ridge | collected 2010 | reverse complement strand
GTCCACCAACTGGGCTGTGGCCTCTTCCACCCGGGCATTGGCCAGGTCGACCTTATTGATCACCGGGATGATCTGCAGGTCGTGTTCGATTGCCAGGTAGGCGTTGCTGACGGTCTGGGCCTCCACCCCCTGGGCGGCGTCCACCAGCAGCAGCGCGCCCTCGCAGGCCGCCAGGCTGCGGGACACTTCGTAGGTGAAGTCCACATGCCCGGGGGTGTCGATCAGGTTGAGGATATATTCCCGGTCGTCGGTGTGGCGGTAACGCATGCGGATGGGGTGTGACTTGATGGTGATCCCCCGCTCGCGCTCCAAGTCCATGTCATCGAGCACCTGGGCCTGCATCTCCTTTTTCGAAAGCGTATGGGTCACTTCCAGCAGGCGATCGGCCAGGGTCGATTTGCCGTGGTCGATATGGGCGATGATGCAGAAGTTGCGTACGAGAGGGTCAGCCATAGCTCCAAATTTAGGTGGCGGCGAGAGAGAGGATGAAGGGAAAAGGATACTGTCTTATCCTGCCCTTTGTATCAACTATATAATTGGTTAATATTGCCTTAGTCCATTTGGATAATGCTACTACGGGGGATGAATGCGCAAACTGGCCCTGGCCGTCCCGGCTACGGGGAGGCCCGCCATCATGTTCACCGATATCGTGGGCTATACCGCCCTGACGGGGGAGGACGAGCAGTAGTGCCCTCCCCCCTCTCCGCCTTCCTCTCCGAGCTCCGCCGCCGCCGGGTGTTCAGGGTGGCGGCTGTGTATGCCGGTATTGCCTTCGTGGTCATTCAGATCATTGATGGCACGTTTGCCGTGATGGGCATACCCGCGTGGGTTAGCCGGCTGATGATTATCGTTCTCGCCATCGGCTTCCCCATCGCTGTTGTGTGGGCCTGGGCCTTTGATATCACCGAGGATGGGATTGTGCGCGCCAAGGGGCGCCCGGTCGATGCCAAGCGAAAGGCCCTACCTCTCATAAGCAACACCGCCCTGGCAATCATCGCGGTGGTTGCCATCGCCTTTGGCATTTGGGGCCTCTGGGGTCGTACCGGAGCCGCCCCCATCAGATCCATCGCCGTCCTGCCGCTGGAGAACCTGATGAACGACCCCGGCCAACAGTATTTCGTGGACGGGATGACCGAGGCGCTCATCTCTGAGCTGGCCAAGATCAGCGCTCTGCGGGTAATCTCAAGAACCTCGGTGATGCGGTACAAGACCGCACCAAAGCCCCTGTCGGAGGTCGCCAGGGAACTCAATGTTGATACAGTGGTGGAGGGTTCGGTGCTGCGAGACGGTGACCGGGTGAAGATCACCGCCCAGCTCATCGGGGTGGAACCGGAGCGCCACCTGTGGGTCAATAGTTATGAACGAGACCTACGTGACATCCTGGCCCTGCACAGCGAGGTGGCGCGGGACATTGCCGGTGAGATCAGGGCCGCGATAACTCCCGCTGAGGATCAGAGCCTGCGGCGAAAGCGTCCGGTGGATCCGGATGCCTTTGATGCCTATATCAGGGGCCGCCACTTTTGGAATAAGCGGTCGGCAAAACATCTATATAAGGCGATTGAATACTTTCAGCAGGCCATCGAACTCGATCCGGGGTCCGCTTTAGGATACCATGGACTATCTGATGCATACCAAGTATTACCGGCATATGCTGCTGTTCCCGCCGAAGAGTATTACGCCCAGGCAAAGGCGGCGGCCCTGAAGGCGCTGGAATTGAACCCGGACCTGGGCGAAGCCTACACTTCACTGGCAAGTGTTATGGATTTGCGAGGGGAGCCGTGGGCCGAGGTGGAGAAGTATTATCAGCGTGCAATCGAACTCAGTCCCAGCTATGCAACTACTCACCACTGGTATGGATTGGGTTTTTTGCAGAGAGGACGGCTGGATGAATTTAAGGAGGAAATATGGCGGGCCTATGAACTCGATCCCCTGTCTTTAGTCATTCGCAGTAATATTGCCGACACTTACTACTACTCCCGGCAATATGACAAAATGATTTCTGAAGTCGAGAAGATGTTGGAACTTGATTCAACTTTTTTCTGGGCCAAAATAAGCCTGGGATCGGGGTATTTAATGAAGGGAGAGTCGGGGGAAGCCCTCCGATATTTGAAAGAGGGAGTTGAGCTATCAGACAGTTCTTTAGTCTCCCTATTATTTCTCGGTTGTGCCTATGCGAAAACAGGAGAGCAGGATCAGGCCCTGGAAATCCTATCCAATGTGAAGGATGGGAGTCTCTTGGACCGGACGCCCTTCAACTATTTCCTTCAACTTTATATATGTGTCGGGGGGATCGATGATGTTTTTACTTTCTTGGAAGAGAAGTATGTAGATGAACCTCATCCAGACCTCCTGCAATATTATACCATAGATCCCCTCTTTGATCCCGTCACTCAAGACCCGCGTTTCTCGGCACTGTTGGACAAGGCAGAGGCCAGGGCGAGGGAGAAATGATGCCTGATCCTGCCTCCAGACTCTCCGCCTTCCTCTCCGAGCTCCGACGCCGCCGGGTATTCCGGGTAGCTGCGTTCTATGGCGGTATAGCGTTCGTTATTATCCAGATTATTGACGGCACCTTCGAGGTCATGGAAATACCAGCATGGGTTAGCCGCTTGGTCATTATTTTCCTGGTCATCGGTTTCCCCGTCTCCATGATACTGGCCTGGGTATTCGATATCACCGACGAGGGCATCGTTCGAACGAAGGGCCGCCCAGTCGATGCCAAGCGCAAGTCCCAGCCACTGATTGGGAACAAGGCGCTGGCGACTATAGCATTGGCGGCAGTGCTGGCACTGGTGTGGAGCAGGTTTGGGAGTGGAACTGGCTCTGCATCGGAGCCGACCCTAGGGCCCAAGTCCGTGGCCGTGCTGCCCTTTACCAATCTCAGCGATAGCAAAGAAGATGAATACTTCAGTGATGGGGTCACCGATGATATAATCACCCATCTCGCAAAAATCGGTGATCTGAAAGTGATCGCCCGCACCTCAGTGATGCAATATAAGAACACACAGAAGCGTGCCCGGGAAATTGCCCGAGAGTTAGGTGTGGCTGCCGTTTTAGAAGGGAGCGTCCGGCGGGCTGGTGACAAAGTACGAATTATTAGCCAGCTTATTGATGCCGAAACCGACCAACACTTGTGGGCCGAAACCTACGACCGGGACCTGACAGACATCTTCGCCATCCAGAGCGATGTAGCCCGGAAGATCGCCGCTTCCTTAAAAGCCATCCTCTCCCCCGAGGAAAGTCAACGCCTCGAACAACGACCTACCGAATCAATAGCAGCCTATGACTATTACCTGCGGGCCTATGAATACGAACGCCAGAGCGGTGAGAAAAAAGTCATGGAAATCGCCATCGATCTATATAACAAGGCCGTCGCCATCGATTCAGGCTTCGCCCAGGCGTATGCGCGTCTGGGCCACAAACACGCATTCATGTACTGGGAAGGATATGATCGCACCAGCCAACGCCTGGTTATGGCCCGGGATGCGGTTGACAAGGCCCTGCGCCTCAATCCCGATGACCCGGTGGTACGCATGGCCAATGGCTTTTACTATTATTATAGTTCGCGGGATTACGCTCGGGCCCTGGAAGAGTTTTATTTTGCCCGGAGAATGGAGCCGGGAAACGGATTACACGCCGCAAATATCGCCTGGATTCAGCGCCGCCTGGGCAGGTTTGAAGAGGCGGTGGCCAATCTTAAGACCGCAGTGGAATATGATCCCCGCTACTCCAGGCTCACTGAGGAACTGGGCACAACCTACCGTGTATTGCGCTGGTACGATCTCGCAGAACAGTCCTATGACCGAGCCATGGAATTGGCCCCGGAATCCTCGTGGCCGTATTTCTTCAAGGCATGGCTTCAGGTATACCGGACGGGCAATACTGAACGCGCCCGGCAAGTGCTAGCAGAAGGGATACGACTTTCCGATCCAACCTTTCTTTCATGGACATTGGTCGACTTCGATATTGAAGACAACCGTTATGATGATGCCCTTGAGCGACTGACTGCCATCCCGGAAGATGTGCGAGAAGATTGGATACGGTTCACACCGAAAGATGCTTACATCGGCTGGATTTACGAATTGAAGGGTGAGCCGGCGAAAGCGCGCCGGCATTATGAAAACGCCCGAGTGCTGCTGGAGAAGAAGGTGCGTGAAGATCCAAACGATGAAAGGGTTCACGCCGCACTAGGCCAGGTATATGCCCACCTTGGTCTTACGGATGAAGCGATTCGGGAAGGCCAAAAAGCCGTCGAATTGTTGCCAGTTTCCCTGGATGCACTTGATGGGCCGGAGTATTTGGAAGACCTGGCTGAAGTTTATACGATTGTAGGTGAGCATGATGAAGCTCTGGAAATCCTTGAACACCTGCAGGAGATTCCAAGCCGGACTGGTATTGGCTCCCTCCGGTTTCACCGGGTGTGGGATCCTCTGCGGGAGCATCCCCGGTTTCAGGCGCTGCTGGAGAAGTACAGGGAATAGTGATGCGCAAGCTGGCCGCCATCATGTTCACCGACATCGTGGGCTACACAGCCCTGATGGGGGAGGACGAGCCCAAAGCCCTGCAACTCCTTCAGAAGAACCGCGAACTCCTCAAACCGATCATCGAGCAGTTCCACGGCGAATGGCTCAAAGAAATCGGCGATGGGACACTCTCCTCGTTCAACAGTGCCGTAGAGGCCGTGAACTGTGCTCTGGCGATCCAACACGTTCTAAGGGACGATCCCGATCTGATACTGCGCATCGGCATTCACGTCGGAGATGTGGTCTTTGAAGGTGGTGACGTCTTTGGCGACGGCGTGAATGTGGCTTCACGAATTGAGCCGCTGGCTGAACCGGGAGGTATTTGTGTATCAGGCCGGGTCTACGACGACATCCAGAACAAGCCTGATATTGAAACAATCTTCCTGGGCGAAAAGGCACTCAAGCATGTCAAGCGTCCTATCAAAGTCTATGCCCTGACTGGTGAAGGACTACCTGCCCCTACGGCCGGATCGGGGGCCGTTGAATCGGATCAGCCGGCTGCAATTGATCGAGGCAGGCATTACGCTATGTATGGAGGTTCTGTGCTGGCGGTGGTGTTGGCATTTCTGGTATACGGATTGTACTTTAAGATTGGTTCGAGTGATATTCGGTGGGCCAGGAATGAGGCCATTCCCAAACTAATCAGTCTGGTAGAAGCGGGAGAATACCAGACCGGCTATCTGCTTGCCAAAGAAGTCGAACAAATTCTCCCTGCCGATTCGATCATCACCAAATTTCTACCAAGAGCTACAACCAAGGTCAATATCTCCTCCGATCCGCTAGGCGCGGAGATATATTGGAAACCCTATCGGAGCAAGGAGGTGGATTGGAATTATTTTGGGCAAACACCTCTTGAATCAGTCAAATTCCCAAAGGGAGCTGCGGAGATAATATTCGTGCTGGAGGGGTACGATACACTTAGAACAGCATTCTACCCATGGATTGAGTACGATCATAAGTATAAACTCCATACTTCAAATCAGTTGCCCGAGGGCATGGTCTGGGTTCCAGGTGGGGAGTTTTACATCTTTCTGCCGGGTCTCGAGAGATTTGGCAAACCAACGCTTAACGACTTCTACATTGATAAATATGAAGTAATAAACAAGCAATTCAAGGAGTTCATCAATAGCGGGGCATATCAGAATAGAGAGTACTGGAAAATACCTTTCATACAGAATGGCACTGAAGTCTCATGGGAGGCGGCAATGTCCGAATTCCGCGATCAAACAGGATTGCCGGGACCATCAACTTGGATAGGAGGCAACTACCCAAAAGGGGAGGATAATCATCCGGTTGGTGGTCTCAGCTGGTATGAAGCTGCGGCTTACGCCGAATTTGCTGGCAAGGCTCTTCCTACAATCTCTCATTGGAACCGAGCTTCCGGACCAACAATGGCTGGTTACATTGCCCCGTTCAGCAATTTCAATAGTCAGAAATCCGCTCCGGTGGGTGCATACCAGGGGATAAGTCCACCTGGTACGTACGATATGGGTGGAAACGTACGCGAGTGGTGCTGGAACAGCGGAGGATCGGGTTCTCGATATATCCTGGGTGGTGGATGGAATGACGATTCTTATATGATCAACGATGCCTATACTCAGTCGGCATTCGATCGCTCTCCAACCAACGGCTTCCGGTGTGCTATTTATCAAGAAGACACCCAAACCCTCAGCTACATTGGACGAGAAATTGTCAGGCTTCTAAGAAATTTCTATGATGAGCAGCCAGTTTCCAACGAGGTATTTGAGATATATAAAAGCATGTACGCTTACGATAAGTCTCCTTTGAATGCTACAGTAGAAAAGATCCACCTGGAGTCCGATGATAGAACCAGGGAAAAAATAATTTTTGATGCTGCTTACGGTGGTGAAAGGATGCAGGCCTATATATTTCTTCCTAAGGATACACCACCACCCTACCAAACTGTAATCTATTTCCCCGGTTCAAATGCACTTTCTAATCCTTCAAGCAAGTACCTGGAAACAACTACCAGATTTGAATATCTATTGAAAAGCGGCCGGGCAGTCATGTTTCCTATTTACAAGAGCACATTCGAGCGGGGAGACGATCTGAAAAGTGATCTTGCAGATGAGACAAAATTTTATCGGGACCATCTGATAATGTGGACCCAGGACTTCAGCCGTTCCATTGATTATCTTGAAACTCGTTCAGACATTGATGCAAATAAACTGGCCTACTTTGGCATCAGTTGGGGCGGAGCGATGGGTGCCATCATACCGGCTGTTGAGGGTCGCATTCAAGCCAGTGTTCTTGTCGTTGCAGGTATGGGTTTTGAGCCAGCACTGCCCGAAGTCGATCCCATAAATTTTGTGACCAGGGTAAAGGTACCTACCATAATGCTCAATGGTAAGCACGATCATTTCTTTCCCCTTGAAACATCTCAAAAACCAATGATCGATCTACTAGGAACACCTAATGACGATAAGAAACTGGTGGTCTACCAAACCGGACACGCTACACCCCGCGCCCAGCGGATTATTGAAACATTAGCCTGGTTGGACAGATACTTGGGGCCTGTTCACTGAGGCAGCAAAACATGCCAGAGCAATCCAAAATATCCGCCTTCATCACCAAACTCCGCCGCCAGCGGGCTTTTAATATGCACATAGTCTATGATGGTGGTGCTGCTAAGGGACAATTTATTTGCCAGGAGTGAACCGAGTAAAATGACTTACTAAGGGGATTCGGCATGCAAGCGGTGCGATTCATCTGTTATTTGTTCTCGGGTATTCTTTGGCTTTCTGCCGTCCAGGCCCAAAGTGGTACTTCTGACGCATCGCCCACCATCAGCGGAGTTGTATTTCTGGATGAAAACGACAATGGCAGACGTGATCGTAATGAAAAAGGTATCCAGGGAGCCATAATTACGGATCAGGAAGCGGTTAGTGCTTCTGATAAAAAGGGCCGCTTCACCTTAACTGCAAGGCATGCTGCAGGGATTATTTCGGTCATGGCTCCATTAGGCTACCAAACCATTGGCCGACCGTGGTACCGATTGGAAAATAAGAGCCGCGAGGTCACCATGGATATTCCCCTTTCCAAGGCCGATAGTAACGGTGATTTTACATTTATCCATGCATCCGATCCTCATATCAGTCCAGATGTTGTCAATAGGATGCGCCGGGTAAAGACCATCGCCGATTCTCTCAAGCCCGAGTTTGTCCTCGTAACAGGCGATCTGGTAAAGGACGCATTGAGAGTATCGGAAGAGGTAGCATCGTCTTATTATCAACTTTACGTCGGTGAGATCGAAAAATTCAGCATGCCGGTATACAGCGTCCCCGGTAATCATGAAATATTTGGTATTGAGCGTCACAAGTCGCTGGTGTCAAAGGACCACCCTTTGTATGGAATGGGGATGTATCACAAGTATCTCGGACCAAGCTATTATCCGATGCAATATGGAGGGCTCTATTTCCTGGGACTCAACTCGGTAACTTGGGACGATCTATGGTACTACGGAGAGATCGATTCAATTCAGGTTCGTTGGATGAGGGACATTCTAAACCTGCTCCCTTCTAAATCGACGATCATCACTTTTAATCACATTCCATTTGTCAATACCACTGAACCGTTTTGGGGCTTTACGGATGGCGATCAACCAGAGGGCTCCCTCATCTACACTAAGGGCCATTATCAGTATCGTCATTCGGTGGCTAATACTATTGAGGTGATCGAAACCATCCGTGAACATCATGAACACCATCTTGCACTGGGAGGACATCTTCACTGGCGCGAACAGATATCAATATCTGAAGAGGATGGCAGGCGGTTGAGATTCTACCAAGTTTCTGCTGTTGCTGGATCGAACGAACCTCTATCGTTCAATTTTGCGTCCGGCGTCATATTATACCGGGTTAGAAGTGGTGTCATCGATGATGGTGAGTTTATTCCGCTAGGCCCGTGAACTCACGCCAGGGGGAACTCGTTGCCAGATGCGGGCAACGCAACTACTGCCCCCCTCTCCAACTTCATCGTAGTCGCTCGTTCCCCATCTCCTTCGTCACCAGCGGGCATTATTCCACCTCGCTCCCGGCTCGCTGTAAATTCTTCCCATGCCCTCCTCGCCTGACAGGCTGAAACCCCGGCCACTGCGCCCAGGTGGTACCATCGGCGTTATCTCACCCTCAAAGTGGATTCCGCCGGAGCAGCTACAGGCTGCCAGCCGCCAGCTGGAGGCGCAGGGCTACCGCCTGGTCTGGGGCCATAGCAACCAGGCCCGGGAGCACCAGTTCGCCGGACCGCCAACGTACAATCCAGGCGACCCTATGTACCGCGATGAGGACATCCGGGTGAATATCTGTTAGCGCGATCACCCGGCGATCCTAGTCGATTCCATTTGAAAAATCGGTAAAAACGCCGGCAGGCAGCGGGTAAAACTGCCTGTGGACCAATTAATCTTGCAGGCGGACCCGATTGGTGATATATTATTATGAAAGCTTTGAGCTTCGGCTATGGTGCAAGCCAAGGCGTAGAATCTCAACTTCTGGTATGAAGGCGTAATGAAATGGTAGCAATTGGCAAAGGCAATCCCGCCGCCAGGGGGGAATCAAACGCACCGAAAATGACTCCCTACGAGAAGGCGGCCATACTAATGATTGCAATGGGGGTGGCCGCCTCCGCCGCTATCATGCGGCATTTACCTGAGGAAGAGGTAGAAAAGATCTCCGTACAAGTGGCCAGGCTGCGAGACGTCTCTTCCGGTATGGTCCAGGCGGTGATTGAAGAATACTACCGGATGATGATGGCCAAGGATTACATGGCCCAGGGTGGCATGGACTTCGCCAAACAGGTACTGGAAAAGGCCTGGGGAATGCGCAAGGCGGAAGATTTCCTGAAGAAGGTCGAGGCGGCCACAGAGATAAGCGCGTTCTATCTGCTCCAGACAGTGGATGATGCCCAGTTGCTCAGCTTCCTGCAGGATGAGCACCCCCAGACTGCGGCCCTGATACTAGCCAATTTGAAGGCCAAGCAGGCCGCTTCGGTGCTCTCGCAACTGCCCGAGGAGCAGCAGGCGGAGATCTCCTATCGTCTGGTTACGATGGAGAAGACCTCGCCGGAGATGGTCAAGGAGATCGAGGACGTGCTCCGTGAACAGTTGGGTGATGTCTTCGGCCAGGACATGCGAGCTACCGGTGGGCCGCCGGCTGTGGCCGAGATCCTGAACAACGCCAGTCGGGCCGCCGAGAAAAACATTCTGGATCACCTGCGGGAGCGGGATCCTGAGCTGGCCATGGAAGTCACCAATCTGATGTTCATGTTCGAGGACCTGACGGACTTGGCCGATGACAGCATTCAGAAGATCGTCAAGGAGATCGATTCCAAAACCCTGGCACTTTCTCTCAAGGCCACCAGCGATGAGCTTCAGGCCAAGATCTATGGCAATATGTCCGAACGGGCGGCCAGTATGCTGAAGGACGAGCTGGACTTTCTCGGTCCGGTGCGGGTGCGGGAAGTAGATGAGGCCCAGGCCGGTATCCTGGAAATAGTGCGCCGGCTGGATGAGGCCGGCGAGATCACCATCGCCCGCGGTGAGACGGAGGAGATTATCGAGTAATGGCGGCCACGGGAATCAAATATTAACGTTCAAACTCCGAAACAAGGTTTGTCTGGGACCCCATACCCCTCCAAGAGGACTGGGGCACTATGCCAGCGCAAAACGCTCTCCAGAAATTTTCTCTTTAGAAAATAACCGCCCATATAGAACGGCTTTGATCGTGTTGCAACAATCGTTCCGGCCAAACCAGGTAGCCAGGTGGTAAAGCAAAGTACGCTATCAACTGCCTTCCCGCGAGTTTTAGATGATACCGAATTGAATCAGGAGTTTTGCATAAACGGCTAGCGATCTCGGTGGTAGGTATAGCCAGCCAGCTTCAGCAGAAAGGCTCGTTTCATCCAGTCGCTGAAACAGGCCAGGCCTATGAGCATCCAGCGTGTTACCGGCGGGCATTATTCCACCTCCATCCCGGCCCGCTGTAAATTCTCCCCATGCCCTCACCGCCTGACAGGCTGAAACCAAGACCACTCCTCCCCGGTGGCACCATCGGTGTTATCTCGCCCTCGAAATGGGCCCAACCGGAGCAGCTGGAGAAAGCGGGCCAGGTCTTCGAGGCGGCCGGCTACCGCTTGGTCTGGGGCCAGAGCAACCAGGCCCGGGAGCACCAGTTCGCCGGACCGCCGGCCGACCGGGCGAGGGAGCTGGAACGTATGTTCGCCGACCCCGTCATCGACGCCATCTTCTGCGCCCGGGGAGGCTACAGCGCCTGGCGGGTAGTGGATGAGCTGGACCACAAGCTGATCCGGCAGCACCCCAAAATCTTCATGGGCTACAGCGATATCACCAACCTGCTGCTGGCCATCAGCGCAAAGACCGGCCTGGTCACCTTCCACGGGCCGATGCTGGTCAGTTTTAAGGATGGTTCCGCGCCGCTCAGTTTCGACCATTTGCAGAAGGTCCTTTCCGGGGAGCGCCTGAGCACTGACCTGGGAGCCATGGAGGGGGTGCGGGTGCTGCGGGCCGGCGCTGGGCGCGGCCAGCTATGGGGCGGTAACCTGTATATCTTCACTTCCTTTCTCAGCACGCCCCGCCACCTGGATACCCGGGGCCGGGTGCTGTTCGTTGAGGACGTAAATGAACCATATCATAAGCTGGAGACCATGTTCCAGCACCTGCGGCGCAGTGGCCTGTTGGAGGGGATCAGCGGGCTGATCGTCGGGGAGTTCACCGACATTCCCCAGGAGGACATTCCCTTCGGCCGAACAGTCGACGAGATCGTGCTGGAAGCCTGCGAAGGACTGGAAATCCCCATTGTAGCCGGTGTGCCCTGCGGCCACGGCCAGACCATCCTCACCTTACCGATCTCGCTGCCGGTGGAATTGCGTGCCGGGGAGGGTACGGCGGAGCTCACCTTCCTGGAGGCGCCGGTTGCCGGTTAGGTCCCTGAGCGACGGCCTGCTGGAGCAGCTGGTTTCCCGGCTGGGGACCCCCCTGTACGTCTACCATGTCGATATCATCGGGCGGCGCCTGGCCGACCTGCGGGCCTTCGATGTGATCCGCTACGCCCAGAAAGCCAACTCCAACCTGGCCCTGCTGGCCTGGATGCGGGGGCATGGCGTTCAAGTGGATACGGTCTCCGCCTGGGAGGTGCAGCGGGCGTTGCGGGCCGGTTTCAAGGAGCGTGAGATCGTGTTCACCGCCGACCTGTTCGACCGGTCTGCCCTGAGTTTACTGGAGAGGCATGACATCCCCGTCAACCTGGGCTCGCCGGACATGATCGAGCAATACGCCACCGTGCGGCCGGACCACGACATCACCCTGCGGATCAATCCCGGCTTCGGCCACGGCCACGACCGCAAGGTGAGCACCGGCGGCGAACAATCCAAGCACGGCCTCTGGCATGAGCAGCTGCCCCAGACGCTGGAGCGCGCCGGGCGGGCGGGACTGAGGGTTACCGGCATCCATATGCACATCGGCTCAGGCTCGGATTTCGAGCACCTGTCGCGGGTTCGGGGGGCCATGAGCCGGGCGGTCCTGACTACGGGGGAGCAGGTGACTACCTTTTCCGTGGGCGGCGGGTTGCCGGTACCCTACCGTCCCGAAGAGCAACCTTTCGACGTAGAACGGTACTGCGCTGACTGGCGGGAGACGAAGGCAGAGTTGGAAACCGCCCTGGGCCACGATCTGGTGATGGAGGTGGAGCCGGGCCGCTACCTGACCGCCGAGGCGGGCCTGCTGCTGACCGAAGTGCGGGGCACCAAGACCAGCGGGAGCTTGGAGTATATCCTGGTGGATGCCGGCTTCGACAACCTGGTGCGGCCGGCCCTGTATGGGGCCTACCATCAAATTTCAATCCTGGGGCGCGACGGTGAGCCCACCGCTCCCCGGGTGGTGGCCGGTCCGTTGTGCGAATCGGCGGACGTGTTCACCCAGACCAAGGGCGGTATCATAGAGCCGCAGGAGTTGCCCGCCGCCCGGGTGGGAGACATCCTGTGCCTGCACAACGCCGGGGCTTATGCCGCCAGCATGGCCTCCAATTATAATTCCCGGCCGTTGGCGGCGGAGGTGTTGGTCGAAGGGGACCAGGCCCGGTTGGTGCGTGAGCGCCAGGATTTGGGCGACTTGGTAGCGCGGGAGGTGGACCGCCCGCTGGAGTAGGCGCTAGAGCCGGCGGTAACGGCGGTGCATTCGGGTCGGCAGGCAGCCGTCCCAACCCGCCGGCTCGAATCGGCAACCTTCCAGCGCCGGGCATACTCGAAGGACAGATCGGCGAATAACTCGCGGGCGGTTTCCAAGGCCTGCTCCAGATTACTCACTGTCATCGCGGCTCCCCATTGGAATGGACCCACAGGCGGGTGACCAGCTCCCGCAAGCGGCGCAGCTCCACCCCGGACAGAATACCCACCAGTTCCCGATCCACTTCAGTGGCGATGCGGTCCATTTCCTGGAGCAGGTCTCGCCCCTTGGCTGTCAGATGCAGCTTTACCACCCGGCGGTCATTGGTACTGCGGCGGCGCGCGACCAGGCCGTCCTTTTCCATGCGGTCGGCCAGGCCGGTGATGGCCGGTTTGTCCAGGTAGGCCCGTTTGCCCACCTCGGACAGCGACAGGCCGTCCTCGTGGGCCAGGGTGCTGATGATCACGTGCTGGGCGGCGGTCACCCCGATGGGGCCCAGCCGGCTGTCCAGGGCCCGTTTCATACTTCTGGCGGTCCGAACCACCAGGAAACCGGTGCTCTGTTCGAGGTCTGTCATGCTTTCAGCGGCTCATGAAATAGTACGCATCCAAATTATTAACGTATGAACTAAATGCCAATGATTATTTGGGGAAAGGCTGAGGCTGAGGCGGAGGAGTAAACCCACCCCATTCACTTCCCCGCCGTTGGCGGGACAGGCGTGAAATCCCCTCCCTCTCGAGGGAGGGGATTTAGGGGTGGGTAGTGCTCGGCGCGCGGCTCGCCGGGCTCCCCGTAGGGCGGGTACGCCCAGGGTAGGCTATGCCAAGGCCGTGCCCCTACTATAAACGATTGGCTATTCCTGATTGATTATTAACACTTTATACCACTAACCGCAGCTTCGTATATTGGTCAGGAAAATCGTTTGCAATAATGATCTTTTCCCGTCACTCCCCACTATTCCTGCTGTGCTTGTTTCTGGCATGCGCAATCTATCCTCCTGATGTCCAGCCAGACCAGCCTACTAAAGTCCAACCAGACGACCCGGCCCTTATCCGGACCTTTGAGGGGCATACCGGCTATGTTTACTCCGTGGCCTTTTCCCCCGACGGCCGCTTGGCCCTCTCGGGGAGTTCCGATAAAACCCTCAAACTGTGGGAGACGGCCAGCGGGCGGCTGGTGCGGACCTTTGAGGGACATACCGAATCGGTTCTGTCCGTGGCCTTTTCGCCCGATGGCAGTCAGGCCCTATCGGGGAGTGGGGATAAAACCCTCAAACTGTGGGATATAGCCAGTGGGCGGCTGGTGCGGACCTTTGAGGGGCATACCGAATCGGTTCGATTCGTGGCCTTTTCCCCCGATGGCCGCCAGGTCCTGTCGGGGAGTTGGGATAACACCCTCAA
>SDBT01011684.1_pt1 | contig 14118 bp, 20 predicted proteins | sample 2277101 | NCBI WGS metagenome assembly SDBT01 (sample SAMN10404973, study PRJNA504765) | marine sediment metagenome | isolation source: marine sediment core GS10_PC15, 103 cmbsf | place: Arctic Ocean: Southern Knipovich Ridge | collected 2010 | reverse complement strand
ACTCTATGAGAGCGAATCGAGGATGACCGATATTAAGGGGCTGAGTATAAGCACCCCGTTTGTTCGCCTCCGTCGTGACGGCACTATGACTATCCGCAAAGGTTATGCATGGAACGGCTCGAATTGGTCTATAGACTGGAAAAGCAAAACAGCAAGCATGTACCATGATGCAGGCTATCAGTTTATGAGATTGGGCATGCTTGACAAGAAATACAGAGAATATCTCGACGAACTCTATCGCATAATCCTTCTCGAAAAAGGGTTGTGGAAACCCCTCGCGGATTTCAGATATACCGTGCTAAGGAACTTCGGTGGCACAAGCGCGAAGCTGACCGGCAAGCCAGAAAATCCGGTGTTTGAAGAATAGGGGATAAAATGGATTGTAAAAAATGCAGACATAATGAGAAAGGCCATAACTGTTTCCCTGCGCAAAAAGGAACACGTTGCCGAGGAGCGACAGAGCAACTCCAGGCCGAACTCAAGAAGATTAAAGCCCTAACCGTAAGCCAAATCAAGAAAGGTTTAGATAATCTTAATGCAGGACAAATATCAATTATTAAAGATGGAATTGAACAAATGGGCAAAATAGGGCATTACGGCAAAAGTTTTATAGTAACAAGAATTATCGAACAGGCCCTAGAGGACACGGAATGTTTTGGAAACCATTAAGGGGATGTAAAATGAAGCTAAAAAACATAACAGATAACGTAAAGTATAACCTCGGTGAAAAAACATTGCTGATATACGTCTATGACGCCAGTGGCAAAGTGACCACCATGGAACTCTTCGTAATTGGCTATAACAAAAGTCTTCAGCCTGTTATAGAAGTGTTCGCCGAGAATAGGAGATAGAGAAGCCCCCTCACGTCGATTCTAAGCCCTCTTAATCTCAAACCACCCCGAACTGCCTAATTCCCATTTAAACCCACCATGGCCCAGACAGCCAAGTCCTACACCAATCCACGGCAACGGCACAGACCACAACAAACCAGAATTCCACCAAAAGAACCGAAAATATAAAATCCAAACACACTACAAAACCAACCGCACAGGGCTACGTAAAGCCAACCCGAGGCCCAAAAATATATACAGAACCTACCTCCCCTAAAAAATACGCCCTGATAGGCCAGAAACGCAACTTGACCGAAAATACAAAAACCCCGTTTCTGTTGAATTGACCGAGAAAACACCCGGGGCAACCCAATTATTAGCCCAAAATCCCATATGGCAAGCCACCACCCTAAAGTTTCCGCAAGGAAACACCGGATTACACAGGGTTCCAGAACAAAATTATACCGAAAATGTGCGTTTTTAGAGAATCCTGCGAGAAAGTATCAAAATGTGTAACTACAAAAAGCCAAAACCATAGCCAAACCGAGGAAGGGGCTTGTGTAGTTTCAGAAGGCCCACCCCCTTTATATGCGTTTTCGCCTCTCAAGGCCGTTTTTTTGCGGTTCAGAGGCGATAGCCATGCTTCGAAGCAGCTATTGAATAGGCTTGGAATAGCCTGGTAATAGCGGCTCACGGTGTATTCGATCCGGCGATAAGTGTTATTGAGCCAGTATAGCCGGTTGCGTGTGTGAGGGTTCGCTCATACACACTATGGGCTGTGATTGTGGATAACTGCGTATAATGCTTGATTATGAGCCGTTAAGCCTGCTTACTACTATCTATCCAATACCGCTATTGTTGTGTGATTACTTAACCTCTTTGCTTCTGATAGTCTGTTGGTTATCTGTTTAGTTCTTATTACTAAGCTGTTTACTGGCTCTTATTGTTCTTTTGCTTAGTTGTTGGGTTTTTATGTTATTTGGGCTGGTTTGCTGTCTTTGTGTTGTTGGCTGTTTAAAGGGTTTATAAGGATATTGATTACAAACTTTGATTGTTGTCTTTTGTTTGATTCAGTTATTTTACGGTTTTATATGTTTTTTTTCGTTATATGTCCGATTGTAACCATTTATTTAGTAGTTACTTGCAACACTATTAACCTTGTTAATGTCACTATTAGTTTAATTTGCTTGACTTTTGGTGGTTTGCTGTCGATCATATACTTATGATGACTGGCAAATCAATCATGTTCTTTTGCGGGCCGATTGCGGACACTTCCTGCCAGTTGTCAATCCGTAGTCGGTCTGCTTTTTTTAAGGGGTTTTATTATGTCGGATTCAATTACTAAAGAGGCAGCCGAGAGCTGTCTAAAGTGTGGGACAGAGCTTACGTTCTTGGCTCAATCTGAACAGGTTGATGGCCGATTTGTTGATGAAGATACTATCTGTCCCCAGTGTTTCACTCAATGTCCTATTTGTGGGAATTGGTACTCGGCGGGCTGCACTTGGAATATGTTTGATGTTGGTGGATTATGCTCGAATTGCCAATAGCTTGAGTACTTGGAACGCTTGCGGTGTGTCAGCTTTGGGTGACGATGAAATTTGGGTGTCAAAAGGGCTGGCTGACGTTCTTGAACTTAAAATCGGTGATATAATCACAATCACAAGAACAAGTTGCGTACTTTCAAGGAATGAACGCTAAAGCAGGAGATAGGATTATGTCAGACGCTGTATTATATGCCCGATTCAGCCCGGGCGCGAAACAATCTTGCCAGAGTGCTGAAGCTCAACTTGCACGATGCAGGGAATATGCGAAGTTCAGGAAGTTCGAGGTCGTTGGAGAATTTAAGGACGAATGGATGACAGGTAAGAATGTAGACCGTCCTGGCTTTCAGGACGCGCTTGACCTTACCTGTAAAATACACGGCGTTATGATTGTTTACTCGCTGTCCCGCTTTGGCCGGTCAACAAGGGATATGATTATCTGTCTCGATCTCCTTAAAGTAGCGAAGGCGAAAGTTATTAGTTGTACAGAGAACATCGACATTGATACACCTTTGGGCAAGTGCGTTAATATGATTCTGTCGGCTATTGACGAAATGGAGCGTGAGCGTACTGCGATGAGAACATCAGAAAAGATGCTCTTCTACCAATCACAGGGTAGAATAATGGGCAGCCGGATTCCTTACGGATTCGAACGGGACCCGGACAATCCCAAGATGATGATTCCTTGCGAAAGAGAGGTTGAGATTATTGGTCTAATGCAAAGCTACCGCAACCAAGGATTATCTTATCGTTCTATCGCACGGCGATTGTGGTGTGATGGTGTTCTCGGCAGGCGTGACTGTGTATTCCGCATGGAAAAGGCCCCGCATGGTTCGGGTAACAAGAAACGCCAGACCGAAGAAGTTGTTGGCCGCAAGGTAGGCATGTTTAACGCCAAGACGATAGAGATTATTTTGAAGAGGGCTCTTTAGGTTCCTCTTCTGTGGCGTTCAGTCCTAAGAATACAAAACCCTGTCCCGGTCTATAATAACAACAGAAAGCTGTTTGTCCTTTTTGCATTCCTTGTACTAAGCCCTCTGTATCGTCTTCGTGAAACACTGCACAGTTTACGGAACATGGTAGGAAATTATGGTATGGGCATAGCAACCGTTTTGCGTCTGTGTTGGCGATGTAAAGGAGCTTGTCGCCGAAAACTGTGGCTATTCTAAGTTCTCTTAATTTCATAATTCATTCCTTTCTAAGTGAAGCCCCGGATTAGCATGTGCCGCACCGGGGCCTCTGGCGAAAAAGAAACTGTCTATTGGGGTTCTGGCTTTTCGGATTCATACGGACAAATAACTCGACGCTCTGACATACACCAATACGTAAATTTACAATCCAATCTTGCATATATATTACATTTCGAGTCATCTTTTGTTCCGCAACCAGCAGTAATCTTGTCAGACTCAAGTTCAGGATGTTTCGCTGCCATAATTTTTCGACCTAATTTTTCAGCTTCTTGGGCGGTTAAAAGGCCAGCGCACTTAGGCAGATTGCACTTTCTTTCGCCTGACGAGCCAGTCCGGAAGTGATAGCAGGTATCATGGCCGCATATTGGGCGAACCTTTTTTCCGGTTTCAGGTTCGCATATCGGCTGTTTTTGCTCATCAACCTTTGCGGAATGAACACATCCACCGGATACACAACTCAGGCCATCTTTTAAGTTACCAGTGAGATGTTCACATCCGATGCAGGTATTACGGAAGCCCTCAAATACTTTGACGGCGCCCGCCATGGCTCGCTCGAAGTGAGCGGCTTGTTCCTCATCAACTCTTGCCTGAGCTTCGGCGCACATCGGGTCTTTTTGGCTTGTCCCTTCGATTCCCGCGGCCTCACGGCGTTGTGTGCGGTCCCTGAGCCGTCCTAATGCGCCTTGCAGGTATGTCAGGACGAGTGCATTTTCTTTGCAGGCGTATTCGCCTTTCTGGAATCCTTCTAAGCGGTCTATCAGGATGCACAGCAAATCTCCTTCGGCGATTCCATTGACGCCGTGTTTCTTAATTGGGCCTTTTTGGAAATATATATCCTGTAATGTTTTACCGGATATATCAGAAACACCATCTTTTGTGGATTTAGTTGCGTATATCTGATATTGATGGCAAGCTCCGCCGAAGCTCGGCTCATCAAGAGCCGCTACGGTTGTATGGACATTGGTTCCTGTGGTTAATTCTCTCATAATTTCTCGCTTTCTTCGGGTTCATCTTTTTCTACTTTGGGAGTTTGGGGGGTAATAGATTTATTAAAAGCACCAACAAGTTCGTTGACCTTATTACATATAAGGTGACGCTCGTAATCATGCCTGGTAAAATCTTTTTTATCTAATTTTTCAATCGGTTCCATTATGGAATTCCTCGCTTTCTTCGGCCTTTTCGTAGGTCAATTTGTACTCCCTATCTTTACGCCTGTTACGTTGCTCAGGATATCAGCGGTCTGATTAACCTCAACTTTTCTTGTGCTTCCAAGGTGCAAGATGCCCTCCTCGTCCCGCCAACATTCTTGCGAATCTTCCAGCACCTCAACTCTCAAAGCCAGACTGTTCGGGTCGTTCGGGTCCAGTACGGTGTTGTAGAGATATAGCAGGTTGTTTCTATGCCGCGCAAATTGACCGTTTAGTTGCGAAATAAAGCTATTCGGGTCAGCTACATCTGCAATAGCATTTAATCTGCCATCAACGGCTTTCGACCATTCGGCAATCCGCTTCATCTGTTTCGCTGTTACAGGTGATTGTGACGGCTGTTGCTGTTGTTGCTGCGCTTCCTGGCAGCCTGTCAGTGCCAATACAATGAGTATCAGCATTACTGTGAGTGTCTTTTTCATAATTCTTCCTTTCATTAGGGTCAATAAGTTCCAGTTTTGGTAGATTCTTGTTAATAAGGTCGGAGAGACACCTCATGCAGACTCTTGTTATACATACTTCGTTTACATCTATCGTGAGTTCTGATTGATTAACATAGTCAATAATGCCATGTACAGGGCATTTATGCGTTGGTTCTGGAGGCCATGATGAAAAAGTAAGCAAGGTGTTTGCATCAATTGTGCTATATGGTAATACTAAAGAGTTCGGGTCAAACGTATTGGCATCTATTATGATTACATCATTTGAATCATAACAATTACCAGAACCATCAAGATACACAAATCCATCTCGGGTTGCTTTATCGCATCCAAACAAAAATACCAATAGCAACAATACCATAATCTTTTTCATTTCAATTTCTCCTTAAAATTAGTTACTTGTTTCATGTATTATATAGGGATATTGAACCCCTGAGTAATGTTGTTCATGGCCACATTCGGTGCATTTATGCGGATATTGTGCAGGATAGATAGGAAGAATAGAACCCCCCGCCATTTCCATAGTGCCTTTGCCGCATTCAGGACATCTCATTGAAATCTCAACAGCAGTCGCTTTTGTTGCAATCTCGCCTTGTTGCAATAAGTGTTTTTTCATTTTGCGATCCTTTTTAATTCTTTCCATCTCTATGAAATCCGTATTCTCTGCACCTGCAAGCCAAACCGGAATGATGTCTACTACTACATAAGTCCCAGTGATGTCAGCCCCAGCTTCAGTATCAAAGTCAAATGTCACATCAGGTGCGCTGCTGTCGATTGTCATATCCGGACCAGAAGCTTCCGCCCCAAAAACAAGGCCGTCAAGGATATTAGCATCAAGTGTTTCCACGGTTTCATTTGAATGATATATCAGGCCAATAAAATCACCCCGCCACCATCCAACAAAAACCACTATAATCGCCAAGCAAGCCGCAATCTGTAATTTCTTCTTCATAATTCTTCCTTCCGGTTAAATTGGGCTTAGCACCTTCATATATAGATTCCAAAAAGGGCTAATGTTATTAAAATAAATATTCCAGAGAGAACCCCTAACAGAAAAGGCGCCAATACGTTATTTAGTAATTTTTTAGGCACTTTGATTCTGTGAATACCTGTCATCTTCTCACCGTTTCAATTTCCCCACTCAGAAAATAGCACTTTGGTTGCGAATGTCAAGGGGAATATAAGAAAATTATTTCTTTTTTGGATGAGTTTTGTTATACTTGGTCTAATGGTTATGTTTGAAAAAATATTTTGGACAATATGTGGCGTATGGTTCATTTTTCTTTTATTCCGTCCCAATAACGAAAAGTACACGAGAGAATACCAGAGAAGGCGACGAAAACGCCGTGAGGAATACGCAAAAAAATATAATATGGATCCGCCATCATATTGGTAATGCAAGACTATAAAATACCTCCGCCCGCCCCCATACCCATTGTCCCAAAAATCCTATCTTCACGCGCCTTTTGCCTTGCTTCGTTTTGCAATTCTCGTTTTATTTGAGTTGTTGTTCTCAGTAATCGTGTTGCTAAAGCAGATGCCGCAGGCATATGCCTTGGTAACTGAAAACCTGAACTTAACCATTTTGACCATGTAGGATTTGCCAGCATCCGCGAAAGAATCGGAGGCCCAATAAGAATAGCTCCTGTTTCACCTGCAAGTACAGGTGCTCCACCAAAAGCCATTCTGCTTAAATTAAGCACTGCACCTGCTTGAGTAAGTTGAATCAACATTCCACCGCTACCGCCCGTCGGTCTTTGTAGCAGTCGCCCAAGTTCACCAATAGACCGTATAGAAGCTAATTCATCACCTTTGTATATTTCCTTTAGCGTAGCTTCGCCAATTTTATTAAACCGATTCAAAAAACTCTTTCCCAAAATCACCTTATCTGCATCCGCAGATTGTGAAAGAAGGAATTCAAGGTGCGTAGTCTTTAATGCTTTCCAAGTTTGTTTATCTACGAGATTTTTTACTATCTTGATCTGTTTACTTGCGCCAGGACGAAATATTTTTTTGACAGCAACCTCTGGATTTTCAGCTAATGTTTTGGTCAAAGTCTTAATAATTTTGCTGTTGAACGTCTCCTGGCCTGTCCTGTAAAATTTGTTCGCCACTTTCCAAGCCTTTAGTGCGTCATCAGATAAAGACAAGGCGCCTTCTTCCATTGTCCTGCTGGTCAAACCTGTAAGATGTTTTGCCAGCCCTATTGCTTTGTCTTTAGTTATACCCATAGCCGCTTGTTCGCTCATCAAAGCAGACCGTAATCCTTGCGCTTGTTTGAAAGTTATAAGGTCATCGAGTTTTAATATTTTGTTTAACAGGGAATCTCCAGCTTGGCTGCTGCCAATTCCCTTCCGAGCCTTAGCTGTTTTCATAACGTCACTGGCGAATTTCTTCAAAGACAAGGTAGAAACCCTGGCTTCTGCGGTTAATTTATCAACTTTGTTATAAGCAGCTTTCGCGGTTGCCTTAAATGCAGTTCTTTTTCCTTGGATTGTATCGAGCAATAAATCTCCTACATCTTCGGGGGATAAGTTCTTTTGTACACCTTTACCGATTCTGTTAACTATATCATCAATAAAGCCCTTAAATGCTTCCGGCTGCGCTATTTTTTTTAATCGTTGTAATTTGCCACCACCAAAGAAAGCACTTTCAGAAACTCCCTCAAGGGTATCAATAATTCGAGATTCAGTTGCTTGGGCTGGCGTCAAAAATGCTCCAAATTTCGACAATTTCTTACTTAACCCTTTTGCGCCAGGAATTAAATGTTTTTTGGCAGGCGCTAATAATTTACCACCAACTTTAGCAATGCCTCTACCGGCAAGTTCCGAAGCACCTTCCTCGATTCCAGCGATTATTTGCTCTGTATAAAGTTCGTCCAAAGTTTGCGGTTTAGCACCCGGACGGGTTATTCGATAAAATTGCTGATAACCTTTACCACCAGCACCGCCAACGATAGCGCCAACTACCGCCCCTCCAACGATAGTAATTCCTTTTAATACTGGATGGCCTACTGGGATTTTTGCCGCTCCTATAGCCCCTATCCTCGCTCCTGCCAGTGAACCGGCAGTGCCCCCTGCCATTTGAGGAATGTCCTGCCTGAATTTCTCCCAAAATGTTTCAGGAACAGGTTCAATGTTCCCAGACTCAATCTGCCCACGCAACCACACAGATTTATCTGCTTCTGGTGGAACTGGTTCGGATTCAATACCACCACGTTGTTGTATAGCAACCTCGTCACCTTGCTGAAAAGATTTTACTTGTTCTTTGACTTCACCGCCTATTTGAAATGCCATTATTGTTTCACCTTTCTTTTGCCATCAGTATCTATGAATTCAGTACCTGCCGGTATAGCATCAAAATCAGCTTGAGTCTTTGGGGTGGGTATTTCATCTTGTTGTGGCTGTTGTTGATCTTCCGGTACGCGAATTCCTGATTGCCTTAAAATCTCAAGTCTGCGATTTTGCAGAAATTCCAAATTCTTTTTACTTTGTCTCCATTTTGCCTCCCATCTTATAGGCGGGTCAGTTATATCAGGGACTTGTTTCATAATTCTTTTGGCTTCGACCTCTGACATTTGAGCGCCAGTGATTTCCTTGATTATCTTGTTCTTGAATGCTGAAGTTGCTGCCATAAAATCTTCTTGTGGCATAGTTGTCCAGCCAAACAAACCTTTTATTGGTTCTATTTTACCAACAACAGGGCCAGTTACAGTTTTTTCACTATCGAAAAGCATCTTTAGATTATCTAAAGCATCAACACTTGCTCGTGTTTCTGCAATTTTTGTCCTTTCGGCTGCCGATGCCGGTTTGCCCAGTGAAAGTTGAACAAGAGGTTTTCCGTATAGTGCTAACTCTGCGGCTTTCTCATCGCCCTGAGCTATGGCCTCATGGTAACGGCGTAGCCGTTCACCGGCAAGAGTTGTGCTTCGACCGGTTACAGGTTTATTGAAATCTGGAACTGCAAGGCCAGTTTCATCGACCTTGATCTCATAACCCAAAATGTTTGGTGGCTGTCCAGGGACTTCGAGGTATCTTTTTCCTTCTGGGCCAAATTTAGCCTGTGGTCCACCAATTTGGCCGATAGTTTTTGGTGCTGTAGCAACATCAGACCGTGCGGACGTTCCTATTTGAGTTAATGCTGATGGTTCAGCAGTTCCAGTATCGCCTAAATCAGCATCACCAGCTTGATCAATATCACCGGTTCCACCAGCACCTATTTGGCTAATAGATGTGCCAAGCAATTCGGTAAGGTCAGAAACATTCTTCTCTCGCATTCTTGTTATTGAAGAAGTGTCTCTACCAAAGGTAATGTCATTTTGTTTTGAAACAGCCAAATCCTGCTGTGCTTTATTAAGCAAAGCAAAATTCCTGATTTCCCTGTCTTCAAGCCGGAATTCCCTATCTTCGGTAAACCGCCGTTCCTGAGCCTTGAAACGGGTAATGTCTGCCTGCATGAACTGCGCCCTGTTGTAAGATTGCATTATACTATTCATGAAGGCACTGCCGATAACAATTCCCTGATTCGGTTGATTAAAATACCCTTGTGGCATTGTAAATCCTTTCGATTATGCCGCTATCTTCATTTGATTTATATAAGCACTGGTTAATTGACTGCCGCCTATCATTCCTGCAACAGAGCCTATAGCACGCCCTCTTTCCGCTGCAAGCGTCTGTTGAGCGCCCCACCTGGCTAAATTACTGCCGTAACTGAACGCTGCGGTCTGGTTATCAATGTTCGATAGATTCTGTATTTGTCTCGAGGCGTTGAGTAATTCCTCCTTACGGTAGGAATTCAATGTACTCGTCGGGGCGAACAGCCCTGTCATGCGCTCACCAACATCGACAACCTGGGCCTTTACGAAAGCACCGCCTACGACTCCTTTGCCGCGACCTTCCTTCGGAACATTACCAGCCGTTGCTAATGCTGTATTTATAGTTCCCTGTGTCCGGCGTTGGCGTATGCCTTCGGATGTCTTTAAGTCCGAGATGTCCTGAAAAGCCTTATCGCCAACATCGCCTTTCTTGGCCTTCGCCATTTGAGCCTTGGCTGATGCAAAGTATTCCTTTTGAAGCTGCTTGCCCTCCTTACTCAGTTCAATTCTATCTTGGAAAGACGAACCCCTGCTACTTAGGCCACCTGCCAGGGTCAAACCTGCGGCGCCAAGCATTAGCGGATTCGTGAAAGCCATTCCGGGGATTATCGGTGTTGTTAATGCCGACATGATGCCACCACCAGCAGCCGGACCAACCGTTGAACTTGTGGCCGACATTGCCGTAGGACCAAGCCATGCGCTTTCAACTGAAGCGGCAGTTCCTGCAAATGAACCCCCACCTGCTCCGGCGCCAGCAGTCGCAGTCGCTCCACCGGCAGCGCCTCCTGCAAGATAACCACCACCTGCGCCAACTAACGCGCCTTGCCAGATAGCGTCTTTGCTCCATCCCCAATTATCGTGTCCGTAAGAACCGACCCCCGCACCTATGGCAGTCCCTCCAACAAGGAACCAAGACATATTATATCTCCTTTGTTATAATGTCAGATATTTCATTGTATGACTTTGCTATTATCAATTCTTCAAGCTCTTCGAGGTCAGTTAAGTTGCCCGGGTTGTTGTGAATCGTGAACCAGACGCAATCTTCATGAACGTAAACAGCCCTTTGCGTACCCGCCGGTGATATCATAAATCTCGGAGCCTGCAATTCTTCTATTCCACCTTCCTCTGTCACAACGGTCACTTTGCCTTTCATAAGAAAGTTCGGGTGTTCGTGACGGTGTATTTTGCCTACGCATACTGTTCCTGCCGGCATGAATATCTCTCTGGTGTAGATACCATCGGTGAAGTGGTGTTTCAAAGGGCAGTTGGCGTTATCCCCAAGCGTTACGCCGGGAACTTTCATAAGAACCGAAGCAAAATCGGTTATCTTGTCACGGCACGCCATTTTCCGTGCAACGTCACTGCCTTTTGTTAGGACCAATGAATCCATTAAGAGACGCCCCCCATCCTTTGCGCAAAGTAATAATCCATAGCCCCTGAACCGACACCGGAGGCGAGATTGCTGCCGAATGTGCCTATCCGCTGTTGGTTGATGATATTCTGTTGCAATGCCTGGTTATACATTTCAGCACCGCCAATAGCCATTCTCCTTTCGCTTGCAAGGAATTCACCGGCCATCGCCTGGCTAAGGTCGATATCGGAGACTTTCTCCGCCCGTATCCCTCTGGAAATCTCGTCTTTCTTGGTTATATACTCACGTTGTAAAGTGTTCGATAGATAGCTCTTAAGACGAACATCTCTGGGGTCAAGTGTTCTTGCCGTCTGAGACTCGAATTCGCCCTTTGCTGTTTTAAAGGTTTCTTCGAGTCCGCCGTAAAGTGAAGAACTTCGCAAAGCGGTGAGTTCCGGCGTTCCGAATCCTCTACCTTCAAGACCTTCGGAAACCTGTGGGTAAAGCGTTTCTCTGGCATATTGCCTGGTTGGAGTGTCCGCTATTGTCGATGTTGGCGGCTTCGGTGAACCGCCCTTGAAACAAACAGTGCAGCAAGGAACAACACATCTTTGAAATATATAACCATTTCTATGAACTTTAATTATTTTATGCGTATGATTACTGAGCATTATATGTCCTTTTCCATGAGCACTTCCCTTGAGCGCTCCATTTTCCACAATCTCTTAAAAGACTTTACGTTCCTTACAGTAGTGCATTTGAATTTAACCGCACCAAAACCCTTCATCCACTCAGTTGCAAGCTCTACGGCCTTCTGAGACCACTGGTGAGGGCATTGAGGGGTTGCATGAGCGAATGGAAGCCATGCGCATTTCGGGTCTAATGTGCCGGGTGCTTCGGCCTGGGTAAAGCCGACCACCTTTCCTTCCATTCTTACGACAAAAATAGCAATAGTCATCCAATTTATGTTTATATAATCCAAATACGCAGCCGCAGTACAAGTTCGGCCTGGTATATCCTTGAATAAATTCAAGACAGAAGCAATGTCGCCGTTATTAGGGTCAGTTAGTTGTTCTGCGGTAAATTCACTCACGTTATTATATCTCCTGTCTATGTTGTGTAATCTATCTTTATTCTGTAAGCCCTGCTTCGATTATTGGTTCCTACATTACCGAGAACGATATTGGTTGCATTATAAGAAAGGGTGAACGCATCAGGTGCTGATGCACTAAATTGAAAATCATAAACAAAATATGCTGTTGACAAATGAAAGATAGCCGCCGAAACGTGCAGGATATTTGCAGCAGTGACACCGTGAGCCACATTTGTCGTAGCATCAGCATCAGTTGTCCCAGTAAAATATTTTGTGTAAACAGCAGTTGGTGTACCGTCAACACTTTTGTTATCTGTATATTTCTTAGTAGCGGCATCCTGGTTCGCTGTTGGGTCGAGAACAGCCGTCACCTTTGCTGAACCCATATTCGCACCTGCCGCAAAGACAGGAGCGGACGAGAATGTCTTAACACCGCCTACGGCCTGAGCACCTGCGTTGGCAATAGCCTCCGAAACAACCTCATCGTTCAAAGCCTGCAACTCCGCTATAAGAACAAGAAAATCAGCTGCGTAGAACTTCTGACCAGCTACAACGAATGACTTGGTAAATGTTTGACCTGTGATAGCCATGATATATTTCCTTTACTTATTATTTTGTGGCTAATTTCTCAATACTCTTTTCCAGCTTACCGAAACCGTCATCCATAGTCTTCTGGATTGCCCGAAACTGTTGGGTTTGATACCTTTCATGGGAATCAAATATCTCCTGATTGACCTTCTTGTCAATTGAGGCTGTGTTGGTAGATTGCTGGTTGCCCATACGCCCTATCGTAATTCCAACAATAACACCTGCTGCAATAAGTCCGTAAACCAGGTGAATCAATTTCAACTTTGCTGTTCCTGTGTCGTGCATAGTTAATCCTTTCAATGTTAAGCCACTGCTGGAAACGGTTTCCAATATATAACGATATACAAAATACTCAGACCTCTCGAATCTACAGAGGTCAGAGTAATCCCAATTGCGTTTGATTTGATAGTCCTGTTTATTTTCTTATGCATAGCGGCGGAAACATTTGCAAAGCCGGCAAAGCCAGCCTCGCTTGAATCGGCAGCGCCACCAGTACCGGCTGCACCGGCAGCGAACACACTCTCGTCAAATACAAAGGCGTACTGCGTTACCGTATCGGCATCCGTACCACTTGCGAAGGTCTTCGATGTGCTGAAATCATCGTCTTGAGCAGATATGGTTGCAAGGATGCTTATCACAGCGGCCTCAGCTTCAATAGATAGCGATGAAACGAATACTTTACGGAAGTCACCGCCAAGTTTGATATTACCTCGCCCTATGGACGAAGTTATAGTTGAGATGCCGTGATAAGTAGTTTCGGCGACTCGGTCGTAATCGTGATAGTCCTTTCCTGCATAAGTAGAGAACCCAGAAGCAACGGCAACGGTAGCGGAATAATCATGCTCGTAAGCATAGTATTTCGTGACAGTAACAGTGCCGTCCTCATCTGCTACAAAAGTATCCGTGATTTTGAAAGTATTAACACTAATCCACTCAAGGGCTTCGACTCCGTCAGAACTATCCGTTCCGGCAATAGTGCCCCAATCACCATCTGAGAACCCGTGAGCAGTAATCGTAATAAGTATCTTAGCGCCTGCATCTGCCGAAGCCATACTCTCAATGGTTTTTTGAACAACTATCGAGCCAAACGAATACAGCGTTGTATTACCTCTCGACCACGCGAGATGTTTGGCTGAATGCTGTGTCCAAGCCTGAATATCGACATCAAATACATAGGTACGAGGAAGGAAATCCTCCGTATCCGTGTATGTAAGATAATATCTTCGTTCAAAAAAGGCTGAATTAACCGCAGCAGTTGTACTCCTGCGACGGACAGACTTTGATAT
>SDBT01011683.1_pt1 | contig 14119 bp, 26 predicted proteins | sample 2277101 | NCBI WGS metagenome assembly SDBT01 (sample SAMN10404973, study PRJNA504765) | marine sediment metagenome | isolation source: marine sediment core GS10_PC15, 103 cmbsf | place: Arctic Ocean: Southern Knipovich Ridge | collected 2010 | reverse complement strand
TACATTTAGTATCATAATTTCTCCTTATTCCTATACCTTAATATTAATCCAGTCATAGTAAATAGTGCTATTAACCACGCTATACTTCCTATGATCAAGCATGTAATAGATGCATATATGGCATACAATAACCACAATATCTGTGTTACAAGAGCTATACCCATGGACCACAGTGAAAAGTCATCCGAAGATCTTCTGTACCATATTCTGTAGCAAGCTGGTACCAGTTGTGTAGCTGTTATAACTCCAAACACAGACATAGCAACTTCTATTTGAGTAGGTGTCATCGTGGTTCTAAATCCTCCCGCTCCACGAAATAAAGAGAGGCATCCGCTAAAAGCTGATCCCAATACACACCTTTAGTCTTAAGGTATTCTAGTATACCACTCTCTAACGGCTTACCCCAGTAATCGTTTTTTTCTCCCTTAATGGTACGAGCTCTAAGATCCTCCTGACTAAAAGGGGAGAGCTCTAACTTCTTAAAAGGCTTAGCCGTACCGAACGATTTACTCATATCCCAGTGTATCTCGTCAAACGTGTATATGCAGTTAAACTTCTTCCTACGGATTACAAAGCTAAAGCTGTTCGGATTCCAGATGCCATAGTGGGCATTGCGGGCGTGTATGTAATATAGCCACCCGGGTTCCAGATCTCCTACCTTAATATAATCCTCACGGTTCCTTTCCTTGATGTGTGCGTCATATTCTTCGTTTGATATCATACTGAACCCCTATACTACCGTTACACTACGCTATTAATACTACCGTTACACTAGGCTATGCTCTACACTAGTTTATCTGTATACTGTGCTATACTGGACTATATTCTACACTGCATTGTCTGTATACTACACTATTCATTACTAGCTTACCTCATTACTGGACTATCTGTTATACTAGACTATCTACAATATAAGCATTATTTTTACTTTGTCAAGGGTTATCATGGTCGAAAGTTTAGCTATAGACCATTAAATAATATATAAACATAAGTATTAATAACGGTTTGTCAAGTAAATAGTTGTAAGTACCTGATATTATTAATGATAGTCGGACTATTTGAAGGTCAAAAATTCATAGTCGATAGCACCTATATATGTGATGAGAGGGTATATACGCAATCATTTCTTTATACGCCCCACCCTCTTAACAAGTGGAAATTATTGATTTTTTGGTGTTTTTAACAATATAATGTAAAGGAGAATATTATGTTTGAAACAGTATGTGACCATTGTGGTAGGGGTGTGTTGTTGTATAGCCATGTTATGACTGAAACAACCAAAGAAGTGTTCTGTGCCTGCTGTATGGGTGAAAAAGTTACCAAACGGCCCTCGAATTCCCCTTATTACCACCATGTAGTTGGGTATAGGCTTTAGGAAACAACCACTAACAAAGGAGGTATAACCTTGAGACCTGATTATATACAAATCATAGAAGAAAACCCGTCCTTCACAGGAGATTTAATCTTTGTAGACATAAAGGACGCAAACCCAAACCTCGATGTTCCATTTGAACAGGCATACCATATTACCGATACAGGAACATGGACCAAGGTGATTTATGTGTATTTACAATGCTATCCAAATGGATATTGGGCAAAGTATTAACAAATGAAAGGAGTATATTATGGATAAATTAGCATTATTGGTGCAAGCAGTTGTGTTTGCAGAAATGGCAGTAGCTTATTACGCTGCCGAAATAGATAAATCAGGAGATAATTGTATTGACAAATTTTCTTCTGGTATGTATTATGCTGAGGCTGAGTTTAAAGTTGCTGTTGATCTCTTCGTTGAGGCTACAGCGGACGGTTCAGTAGCAGCAGAAGCAGAAGAAATGCTTGTTGTTCAGGAGGCAGATAGGGTTGATCCAGATATGGATAAATTTGCATTATTGGTGAAAGCGGTAGAATTGGCACGTAAGGCAGTAGGTTATTACACTGCCGAAATGGTTAAATCAGGAAATGGTTGTAATGACTCAATTTCTGAGGATTTGCAGGGCGGTGCATCTGAGTTTTCACTTGCTGTTGATCTGTTGATTCTTGCGACGAGAAACGGTGCAGTTGCCTTTGAAACAGAACGCATGCTTGCTAGACGCTGTTGATCCAGATAACGTTTAAGCTTTAAAATATGGGTTGTTTAACTCAGACGTGGATATATCCAGTCTAGTTAAACAGCCCACACAACAATGACGTCGGGTGCTGATCCGCATCTCTGATGATGGCCTATGGAGGGCCGAAACGTCAGTAACACTTCAACGCTTAATAGCAAAGGAGATAATTATGGCATTACCCAAGTTTGAGCAAATGATTACTGAGACAAGAGTGCAGTACCCTAATGTTGATGAATTAGAAGTAAAGAAGTTTGCATTTATGAACTGTGTATGTGTAATGGATGCTTTCAACGGTTACATGTATGCTTCTAGGATATTCAAAAACTATCCTGAGATGGAGGCCATTATGGCACACTCCATCATGTTCAGTAAGAAAGCAGTTCACGAATCAATTACTTTTAAAAACCGCATGATAACGCATAATAGAGTGAGTAAGAGGAGGGCACTGTGGTTAAGATGAAATGTAATGGGTGTGGTACTATGGTAGTATAAATCATTCAACGCTTAACAGCAAAGGAGGTAAAAATGGCCTATAAAGTTGATGTTATTTGTGCGTGGTGCAACAGAGATCTTGGCAAAAAAAAATTTCCTGGAACAAAACCTGAAGGAAAAACCCCTATATCACACGGCATGTGTTCAGTATGTAAAGAAAAAGTGCTGGCAGAGGCTGATTAGGAAGATTAATTCTAAACCTAAAGAGGGCTTCAATAACGGAGCCCTCGACTTCTTATGAAAGGATAACAAACAATGAACAAATACAAAAGCTATCTTACAAAATTGGCAGACGCGTTGGTAAGGACATTAATTTTAGTCGTTATCACAATCATAGTATTTTCCATAATTTTGATTTTGTGCAACATCATGTGGAGTTCATATCAGTATACGCATATCGGCCAGAAGTTTGCCGAATTCTACCCTGAGCGTGCAGCAGTAATATCAGATATTTTGGATGTAAACATCCTTTTACTTGCATTTGATGTTACATACTATGCATTCATAATATGCATTGTGTTGGGTGCACTGGCACAATTAACGAGTATCACAAGGCTCCTGTATACACCAAGGGGCGGTTTGGGAAGATTGGTATTTTTCGGGCTTCCTATAACTAGTTTGGTGGCTATGCCACTACAACAGCTGTATACATTAGCATCGCTTGAACAAGCCTACGTGTTGGCACTTATACCAACCTTATGTATGGTACAGCACTGCTTTAACTATACTTACTGGTTAATCCCTTCGATAGTAGATGTTATTAGGCTCATCGATTTTAAGGGTCTGAAGAGCCAAATCAGAGGGGTTATTGACAGGATAAATGCTTCATAACTGTAAATTTGAAATGCAGTAACAAAGGAGGGATGTAACCTGTGTGATGGCAACTTATTCGATGACCCAGGTGATCTTGGGTTCTTCGACAAGGAAGATGAAAAGGTTAACGATGGTGACCACAGCTTAGACAATGATATGTATGAGCCGGCACCTGGAGAACCTGATGAAAGAGATTTACCATAAAAGTCCAAAGGACAAAGGAGATTATTATTATGCGTAATGGAAGAGCGATTGGTATGGCGAGCACTACTTTTGCAGGTGTACGAGTAGCTGGTCAACTGACTTATGTTCCGGAATATACCAAAGACGACAAAACAACTAAGGCACGATGTATTATACCTGTATATATGAATAACGGGCATAGTACCAGTATGTTTCGCTTAATGGCACAGGGAGAAATGGCCGCCGTTTGTTGTAAAAGTTTGTCTATAGGCAAAGCTATTGATGCAATAGCTGAACCGTACAGCTATCAGGCATTCATATTCAATGAACATGGGGGGCGGATGAAGGATATAACAAATCGGGCCCTTCAAACAACAAAAACTGTTTTTATAATAAAGAATATAATATTCGGAGAGGAAGCGGTAAAGACCATTACAGCAGAAATTGCAACTGGTCATCGGCCGATGAATTGGCATGATCCATCACATCCTGATTATCATACATGGGCAACCATACTTAAACAGCGGCAGAAAACCGTATTTAACGTAGGTGATCGGTCCTTCGGCTACGCAAGGGTTGTCTTGGCACAGGATATACATGATATACAGGATGTATACGTTGAACCTAAGTCAGAGTGTAAGCCGTCAATGTGTACAAAAATTGTACTTATGTTCAATAAATTATGGAGTAAGTTTAAACGTCAGAAAAGTACGTGAACAAAGGACGCTGGTTTATTAATCATTCAACGCTTACAGAAGCAAAGGAGGATATTATGGATTCTGTATTCTTTAAGGAAGTACAGGACAATATGGGAAATACCCATAATGTCATTGGCAATGGTAAAGGTGATTTTCAAGTTTGTAATATAGTACTCACCTCTGTAGAAGAAGTAAAGAAGTTTATAGATCACCCTGTTAAGTTTGTTGCGGAGACGGCAGCCTATAAAAGAGGCGTTGAAGCTGGTATAGTAAAAGGTCGCCAGCAGATGCTGGAAGAGGATCTTACACGCCTCGAACACGGCTTAAACACTGTACACAATCTGTAAACAGTGCCCCTTCGGGGGCATTGCCCTACGTATAGTACACCTCCACGTGGTGTAGGGCGGGTAATGCTAAGATACTATGTAACTTCAACGCAACATAAGTAAAGGAGGAGAATGTGTATAATGTAAAATTATTAGATGAAAAGTATCAACAACAGGGCCTTACAATTAAAAACAGTGCTGGGTGCTTATTAAACTCTTGGGATAACTATGAAGAAATGTTGGAGAAATTCAGAAGAGTAGATGACCGGTACGAATCATGTGACAACTGCGATTGGGAAGATTGGTTACCTGGATCCAAACCCCCAAGGATGTATTGTCCAAAGTGTAAAAAAACGGTAAGTTTCAGCATCAAACAAGATAGGGAGCATTTCAATAAATACGTACGTCATACTCTCCCTAAAAGACCTATAAGAAGACCTTGGTAGCTTCAACGCAAGATTAAAGCAAAGGAGGAGACATGTGGAAATGTAATGAATGTGGTAAGGAATCGGAAAGACTCTTAATCTGTTGGGGCGAAAATGGCGGACAAAAGGTTGATGTGATAGATTTTTTCTGCCCTCATTGTCCCTCAAACGATTTGACTTTCCAGGGCACGAAAGAGGAAGTAGAAGCCTATTGGGCTATGGAATGGAAGAGTTAGATTATAAACTTTCAACTTGTTATATAACATTCAGAGCTGGCGGAAGATAAGGCCTTTTAATAGGAAGGAGCTACACGTCTTACCGCTAACAAAGGAGTAAAAATGGAAACAAGTTATGTAGTTATTGAAACATTAAGATTGAATAATTCTAAACAGATTTCAATAAAAGCATTCGTATTCGAATCTGAAGACCAGGCAAATGCCCATATGGCAGAAAAGATCAACGAATGGCGAGAAGGTGATGTTGTTGTTGAGCGTATGGGGACCGATGATAGCTCTACTGCCATGCTGTACAAAATGACACTGGGGGTGGACATGTTGGTCATGTTGAAAGTACCTGTGCATAAAGAGCATAAGGCTGAAGTAATCCCGATCATGGACCTGGACAAAATTATGTGGGACTCAATCAAGCGGGCAGCGGATGAATCCACCTGGATACCAAAGGAGCATTATTTCATGAATGACTGGGTATCTGACGTTGTTAGCTTTCTGAAAGATGGGCGGGGGTGAAGGATGATAAATTCAAAACTGATAAAAGTACTTAAACAAAACGTCACTGTGGTAAAACCCGCAGCGATTAGTAAAAATGGTAAGGTTATATACACTGAAACCAAGGAGCATGATATTGTATGCTTTCGTGGAATCAAAACAACCGACAGAGGTATTGTCAAGACAGACCGTTATTGTGACGATCTGTTTATAACTATTAACAATTGAAAAGGAGTAAATCATGGCCAAGGCAGAAACAGGGTATGTGTCCTGGTTTAACAAGTTGATGGCGTGGGCTCTGAAAGGAATCAATGTAAGTGGTTCCATCCATAAGCTTTCACCAGTTAAATCAAGCACCGGCAAGGGTTGGAAGATGTGTGATTGTCCGAAATGTAAAACACATAACGCTTTCGTGTTCCGTTCTCATACAGACGGGAAAGTGTATGTGGCATTCTGCCGCAAGTGCAAGAAGTATACTGCACGTAATTCTGAGGTGGAGTCATCTACCTGTAAGGGTACCAAAGCAGATGGAACAGCTTGTACCTACAAGGCGAAGGATGACGGATACTGTGGTATTCACACTCCATAATAACTAGAAGGGGGCTTCGGTCCCCTTCTAACAATAATACGAGGAGACAACAATGAGAAGTCAGAAAGAGAAAGCATTGAAGTTGAAACGACAAATCAGGGATTTCCTTAACAAACATATACATGATTGGGAAACGTTACGTGGAATCGCTGAGCTTATTGGATTGGAGGTAACCAATGACAAACAGTAAAACATTTAAAAGATGGGTGAAGTGTTCGATTGTTACAATCTTTATCACAGCGTTGGTGTTTTGTGCTGTGGCTAAAGAATGGCCTGGATTTCATCCGGATTACACACCAGCATATCTGGCATTCATTGTATCTAAAATTGAGAAGGATAGAGTACTGGTATCGGACAATGAAGGTAACGAGTGGTGGTTTGACAAGCCTGGTTTTCCATGCTACAAGGGATTGGATGTTGCGGTAAGTACCGAACTACACTACCTTGGAGAGGGAAAATGGCAGTGGGACATTAACAACACTGAGTTGGAGATGTTCAAAGATTAATTATATTTCACCGTTACATGCACTAAGAACCTCTGTTAGGTACACTGGTGCATGTAACAAAGGAGGACATTATGATAGGAACATTAAGAAGACATCTTGGCTCAGACTTTGTTGTGAATCCAAAAGATATTGAGTCTGAAGAGTTGAACCCTACTGATATCGAAGGGTCGTCAATGATATTGAATGCAAAGCTGCCAATAGCACCAGTGATACTATCATATGGCGTCAGTCTTGATCTGGATGTATGGGGGCTGTTTTATGCACGTAACAACCATTCTCATATATTTGTAACGTTGGAGGTGTCCAATAACCTACAACCACAGAATAAGGTGATGTTACTTAAGTGTGACTTATATTTTGAATACTGGGCCAGAGGCTACGAGATAAGAGCTTTTGCAGAGAAACACCTTGTTAGGTTCAAGTCAGTTTGGGCCAATGCAACATTTGATATTTAAACAGTTTTCAACGCCGGCTGCGGCAAAGGAGGTAACGCTAATGATATTTGATAAATTGGCGGGGATAGTAGAAAAAGAATATAAAAATTATAAGTCTATACTTGAAGAAGCTAATATTTTCCAGTTTGATAGAAAATATAAGGATAGTTTATCAAGATTACTTGATATAAACAACCAGCAAGAGTTCTTTTTGCCATTTAAAACAACTGCAGTTGAAGATAATAGCTCATGTGTAATTATGTATGATACTATTGAAAATCAAGTAGGATTCGACTACCCAAGGCATTTTATAGGAGGCTATAATGCTACCAATGCTACTGAAATTTTAAAGGAACAACAAATAGCTATATCAGACATTGGTAATATACTTGTGGTTTTTTCCGGTAAATTTGTAGGTAAAGCTTTTCAAGACGATAGGAATAGATTAGACGCTACATTCAACTTTATTAAATTATATTCAGAAAAAGGACTGGTGAGCGATTCGCATAAAACTACAGACATGTTAAGGAAAAATGGTTGGTATAAACTTATTACAAATACACCACTAATGACTCTTCAGCAGCTAATCTCTCTTAATACTCCAGATAAGTTTGTTTTGGAAACTACACCCACAAGACCCCAAAAGCAATGGTGGAAGAAGAAAAAGCCAAAGATACCACGTAGTGGGAGCAAACCTTTATACACCATACTCGAACCTAACAAGATACGACAGATTCTTAAGCCGGAGTTAAAAGGTAAACACACTTCACCTACCTTTCATGAACGTAGAAGACATAAGAGATGGTTACGTGATGAGAAGTATAGGTTCGATAGTGCAGGTAAACCGATTGAGCCACAGTTTTGCCCAAAAGGAGAGCTTTATTATAAAACAACAATAGTACCATCAACATGGGTTGGTGTGAGTGAAGCTGTTGTTGGTAACAAGCGTTACAAGGTTAGACTTGATTTGTAGAGGTGAATATGAAAACATATTGGAATACACCACAACCGGAAAGAAACAGAGCAATTGCGGTCTGTGTCTTGAGGGGGCACACCTATGCCCAAGTTGGAAAGGCATTCTGTCTAGGTAGAATATCAATACGTTATCATGCTATACGTGAATGTTACCGTATACTTGGTATTCCGTGGCCAAAGCTTACTTATTATGGTATTCGACCCAAACTTCCAGTTAACTTAAAACAACTTAAGGAAAGAAAACATTACTTAATCTCACAATTAACGAAGGAAGTAGGAGTTTAAACCCGCGTGGGTGTAAAAGCCCACGCATTTATTAATGATGGCATAGACCATCGAAAGGTAGTTATTATGAGTGTTAATAAACAAAAGAACGGTAAGTGGGCTTATGATTTTAAATTAGGTAAGAGGCATGTAAAAGGAGGCTTCGAAACCAAATCAGCGGCAGAAACGGCCAAAGCAAAAAAGAAGAAAGAGCTTTCCAAAGACTTAAATGGTAAGTTGTTAGGTATCCCCGCAATGGATAGTGAGTTGTTTGGGAATATCAACAAAAACATTAACCTTAATGCTTTCCTGAGCCGGGGACATACTCCCATAAAGGCGGAGATTAAGAACCATAGACTTGTCGATAACCCAGACGACATAACTCAAGCAGGGCTTAAGACTCAACTTGGTTATCGATCGGAAAAAGGATATATTACAGCGAAAGCAGAGTTGCCACTTAAATTAACAGTAAGTGTGTTGTATTTTGATAAGAACCCTACAGCTATTGATGACCTCTTCACTGAGCTCATTGATTCTGCAAAGAATGCAATACTACGATGTAGTTCACCATTACGCCGGGAATTCGTGCATATCTTGAATGAAAAAGTATCTAAAACTTCTGACTTATTTAAAATTAAGTATTGGGTAACTAAAAATATCTCGACCGGTGAGTTATGTAAATGGCACTGGCAAGAGGTGGCGAGTGTTGAAGGAGCAAAAGTATTCAAATTATCGTTAGAATACATCGATAACAAAAAGGTCATTGAGGAAAACTTCGATGAAACATACCTTCGCCAGGTTGCCGGTGATATGTGGGAGGACGAGTGCATCACCTACATTAAAGAAGAAAAGAAGTTTACGCCGATGTGTGCTTCTAAAGTTGGTCTGCAATAAATTCTAAAGGTGGGTGGGTGTAACAGCCCACGCACACAGAGAGGAGGTGGTGCTTAATTAAACGGAGTATCCGAGGCTAATGATGGCCTCATAACGGCTGTAGGTACAGCGAAAGGAGTGGACATTGGTTTTAGCTCATAGGTACGGCGGCGACTGGATGTATGGGTTTGTAGTTAACTTAGCACGGATTGTAGTTACGTTGAGGTGTGGCGTGATACACCAGAGTGGTGTAAGCCGGAGCAGTTGGTTTAGCTGGGATTTCTAAGCCTTAGAACAGCGTCTTAGATTTCAATTTCGGGGGTCAACTCCCACCGGACATCCAGTGGCCTCACTCAGCTAAGCTTCGTTCGAAAAAGCTCTCATAACTGAAAAATAAAAAATATAGGAGGATACAAATGGTTATACTAAGTGACAAAGTAGGAGACCCAGGAGACATAGTAGAAGTAGAAATACTGATGGACATACTGGGCAGCCACTGCAAGAATGCAAAAGAATTCAAGGAAATGATGGCAAAGGTGATACAACTATTAGGTTTCGGCTGCTTAGAAACAGCAGAGGTGGTAAACGAAATAGGAGACCTCACATATGGGGAATACCTAAAAAATCAGGCATAGTTCTGGTTCTGGTTCTGGTTTTAATGCTAGAAGGGCCACATTACCCAGTTCTAATCCAAATGAGGATGATTGTTCTGGTTCTGGGCTCTCTGGCCCGGATTCTGGACTCTGGTTCTGGATTAATTGATTAAGGGGGCACAATACCAAAATCTTAACAGACGCGGACTTTATTCTGGTCTGTTCTGGTTCTGGGTTCTGGGCTCTCTGGCCCGGGTTCTGGGGTGGTGGTGGTCATCACTCCGTGGGTACCCATTAACGTTATGCATAAAGGAGTAATTATGAATGATTCAAACGCAGCGGAAGCTGCAAAAGAGACTAAGGTTGCTGCAGAAACACCTGCAGTGTGCGATCCTATGTTCATTAACACTGATGCTGGTGCTGTGGCCGTATTTGGTCATGAATTTATCAGCAAAAAAGACCTGGTTATACTGGCACACTGTCTGACACTGCCTGAACTGTCCATTGAAAATGGTGGACACAAAGTTAAATCAGTAGTGTTCAGAATTGACAGTATACCTAAGGACGAGGCAGGTAACCCGATTCTGGCATCCTGTTGTTTCGACGCTGGTGCTATTATCATTAGCTTGATGTACACCTTCACCAAAGCGGTTGAGGTCATGCTTGATGAGGAGCCGGATAGTAGTATTGTCGCTATATACCAGCGTAACCTGATCTTGAATTATCTCCACGAGATCAATCACTTGGGTATGTTGGATGGCAACGGCAAATTATCAGACTCAGAAACAACTGAACTTGAAGAACTTGCTGGAGACTGGTCCACAGAAAAGATCTATGAACTGGCTCAGACTGTGGACATAGAACCTGCTCATCATGCAGAAAGTGCTTTTCTGGCCGGCCAAATCATAGAATTACTGCTGGAAAACGATGAGCCGTGGGCGAAACATCAGCGTCTTATGCTGGACAACCACAACATGTACAACCTGGTGGAAACAGACAAACATCAGGGAATCGTGCTCAATTTCAAGGGATACATGCATTTGATGTCCAGCGATGAATCAGATAATGAGGTCTGGAACAAAGAGACGATCCTGGGTGCTGGTGTAGAATCACCACTTGCTGAGGCGATCAGGCCTGTCAACACCGAGGACCTACCTACTGATACACCACCTGAAGAAGTCGCCACAGCTGGTGGATTTGAAGCAGGTAGTGAGGCTATGGAGCTTGAAGACCCGGGTGCAGCGTTTGACCCCAACCTGTTCGGCCCCGATGGAATGCCCACACTGGAGTCATTATTCGAACCGCCGGTGCCAGGAGAACCACTTCTTGGAACGCCGACAGCGGCTGGAGCAATGACTGGAGGCCCCACCTACACTGGCTTTCCGATCGCTGGCCAGGAAGTTGCTGCGATAGCTACAGAAACTGGCCCTGCTGTGAATGTGTTTCCTCAGACAGGTCTGGATGAGAAGGATACGGCGGACATATGTCAGAGCGTTTATGCCAAATGCTATAACCATATCTTCGGCAAGTGTGAGAGAGTGTTGAATAGTGATGTGGGCTTTCAGAATCCTGATGCAGTGGCTACTATACCTATCGTTCTTACTGAGCAGGAAAAAGCAGTTATAGTCAAATGTGACTGTCTTGACGAGAACGGTCGCTTCTGTGAACAGTTGGCAACTACAACAGCACTACGTGGCAGTATAATGAAGAATACAAAACTGCCTACATACAAGCTGTATATCAACGTGAACGGTCAAGAGAAAGTTCGTGTCCTGCTGCCGCAAAATCCTGGTAAAATACAGGGCGGAGCATACACCAAGACAGCACTGCAAGCAAGGGGCGGCTCCTGTATCATGTATATAATGGAGGGCAATGATGCTGTTGCCAAAGCCACAGGAAAGAAGTTCCTCTGTAAGATCGTTGACGGAAAAGTTCTTCCATGTTAAAGGTGACATATGAGGCCGCTACGTGGAGTGGTTGTGAGCTGCAAAGACAAGGTTCTGACTATTAAGACAGAATCTGGCTTGGTAGTTCAAACACCACAGAAAGGTGACATGGAAGTTGGAGATCCGGTTTATATTAGCTATGATTTCACACATAACAAAGTAGTTAAAATCTGGCTAAACACAGGCAAATCAGATGTTGATGAGCTTGACGTTAGTGAACCGGAGGAGTTAGACGTAACCGGGGAAGATGACGACTCAGATAAGCAAGTTAGTGTTGCTGGTTCTGGGGCTCTCTCCCCGGATTCTGGCGGTTCTGAGTTCTGGGGTCTGGATTCTGGGATTCTGGAGCTCTCTGAACCGTGTTCTGAGGATGATCGTGGTGATGGTCCTCAATAAATCATTTAACAGGTCGAAAGGCCAAAGGAGCAAGTATTATGGGTAGAGCAATAGGTTTTGGAAGTACAACGTTTGCAGGTTTGAGAATCGCTGGTGAATTAACATACATTCCTCAGCATACGAAGGGCGGAAAGCTGATCAACAATCGGTGCATACTTCCTGTTATGGTCAATTCAAACAAAGGCACCAACCAGAAGACCGGTGAACAAGGTCGTACAGACTCTTTCAAGTTGGTTGCGTGGGGCAAATTGGCTGACATCATGGCCAAATCATGTCCCAAAGGCAAAGCACTTGATGCGATATGTGAACCACACTCATATCTCGGTACAGTGTATAACGCTGATGGTGTGCCCAGATTGGACTCGGCAGGACAGGGTATTCAGACCACAAAGATCGCTTTCACAATTCAACGGATAATCTTCGGTGAAGAAGGCAGCAAGACCGTTGCAGAAGAAATCGCTGCTGGTCGAAGACCGGTAAACTGGAACGTTCCGAATCATGCGGATTATCAGTTGTTTGCCTCAATGCTGCAGGCACGCCAGGCGGATGTATGGGATGGTCGTTCTCCGAAGCATGGGTATGCACGTGTGGTTGTTCCTCAGGGACCGGGTATTGTTCTGGATTTCACACAGCCCGCAGCTCGTACACAACAGGTCGTTGATCCGGCAGCACTGGCAGCAGCAAACACGGCCAAGGTAAGTAATGCCAACATGAATGCAGGTGCAGCAGGTGGCCCGAGTGTTGAGGAAATTACTAAAGCAGTTGTAGCACAGATGGCAGCAGCTGATGTAGGAACAGGTTATGCACGGCCGGAGGCTCCGAATGCTGCACATCCTGTGAACAGTGCTGCAAGTCAGGTTATGTACTAGCAATATGTAAGACGTTTTAAACCATGTTAGAGTGCTTCGGTATGGGGTGTGCAATTGTGCATGCCTTGTACCGAAGTTTTTTCTGGTTGTCTCTTTTATACCGAAGTTTTTTTATATTAAGAGTATATATAGTAATATATGTATGTCTTTGAAGATGAAAACAGAATTTATTTCTGTGGAGTCTGAATTTAGTTTGTATGAACGGCTATATGTAATTCATTGGGCGGGGACCTAAAGTGGATATTATAATAAGGAGGTAAGTACAAAGTGAAGAAACTAATAATAGGATTACTTGTTATTCTTTACCTACTATTTGTTGGGTGTGATACCCGCAAAGAAATGAGAGAAAGAATAAATGGAAAAGATTTAACAATTGTAACGGATCAAAACGGCAAAAGATATGTATTAAAACATAATGTATTTAATTCTTATTTCCTCAAACCCTTATATGACAATTTTGCTGAAGAACAGTTGCAATAATTGGGTATCTAAACGAAGGGAAATTGGACCGGTATGTTAGTTCTGGTTCTGGAGAGGAGTTTATTATGGATGTAGATAAAGCATTACTTATGTGTAACTGTTTGGTTGCTATAGCTGGACTCGGATTAATATGTATGCTATTTATTTATAATTGACCATTTTTGCGTCGGCCGTCAAACACACCACGTACTTCATGTTCCATTCTTATTTGTGTATCAGAGAAATAATCTTGTACCATATCAGATAGTAACTCTGTGGCCTGGGACCGGGAAATATGGTTTATTTCTGCAACTCTATTGATGAAGTCATAGGATGATTTTCTTAAGGCCATACTTGTTATTGTTTTTCTCATTATCGATTTCCTTGTATATGCTATTCGATTACCTAATCGAGTATACTCGATTAGGTAGTATATGCTATTCGA
>SDBT01011682.1_pt1 | contig 14119 bp, 9 predicted proteins | sample 2277101 | NCBI WGS metagenome assembly SDBT01 (sample SAMN10404973, study PRJNA504765) | marine sediment metagenome | isolation source: marine sediment core GS10_PC15, 103 cmbsf | place: Arctic Ocean: Southern Knipovich Ridge | collected 2010 | reverse complement strand
ATATAGAATACAATCTAAGAGTAGGAAACACTCTTTTAGGTTCAACTGCAACAATAAATATTCAATCAATCAATTATAAGTTTATTAAAAAGATAAAAAAAGCAACTTTCTTAGACGGGAGTATTCCAGAATATAAAGAAATTATAAAAGAGTTTGAGAAAATGACTGTGAGTTTTCAATCTTTAAAAAAGTTGAAAACATTGCTCTTAGATCTTTACGTGTATAGTCACGATAAAAATACGATTTTATTAAAAGAATTGATTGAAGACTTAAACGAGTTAATTGTAGAAAGCGCCGATATTCTTTATTTGGAGGTATTTAAGAAAGATGTTAAAAAAATAAGACTTAAAAACGAAGTTACCCATGATCTCTTAAGAAATTTAAAGGCATTTCATTGGTACGTCGAATTTCCACAAGTATTTCCTAAAGGATTTGATATAATCGTAGGTAATCCTCCTTATATATCTACAAAATTCTTAACAAAAATTCCTTTAGAACAAGATATTCAGGCTCTTACCAAAGAATTGGATAAAAAGAAAAAGAAAGTAAAGAAATTAAAATCTAAGAATTATATTGAGAAATATCAGAACGAAATAAGAAGTCTAGAAGAGCAAGTCATTACCAAAACTGAATTGCTTCAAACAGAACCCTATCAAAAGGAAATTCTCTATAATAAGATTTATAAAGAATTTTTAAAAAATCGTTATAAATGGGCTTATAAGATCTATGACATCTTAATACCTTTTTTTGAGAAAGGATTCGAACTATTAAAAAATAACAAAAAAACTTATTTAAGCTTTATAACATCGAATAAATTCTTGGCAACAGATTACGGTGAGTTGATAAGGAAAGACTTTTTAAACGATTTTCAAATAGAAATTATCGTCGATATATCAATGATAAAGGTGTTTAAGGATGCAGCTGTTTACCCAATTATTATTTCAATAAAAAAATGCGAACCGATTGAACATTCGAAGGTTGCGATAGGAAGATATAAAGATATAAATCAATTAGGACATTCATTATATTTTGTTGAACAAGAGAGATATAACAAAATTGATACCAAATTTTTAATTTATATCCCACTGTATATGGAATCCTTTATTTTATTCGATAAAATATACTCTCATTTAAAATGTACTACAATTGGAGAAGAATTCCTTAATTCCTATCGCGAATTTCATTTTACAAACTGGGGAGATTACGAAATCTTTGTTAAAAATCAACCTGGAGAAAAACTTGGTGATGACTATTTTTTATATGTCACTAATAATGATATTTATCCTTTCAGAATTAGTACAGAAAGACCTTCATATTTTCATAAATCAGTTTCTAAAAAGACGAATCCTAAAAATATAACTATAGAAAATAAGAAATGGAATATTTTTAGTGGTGAACTTTTATTAATCAAAGAAGTCGCATTAGATCTAATTTGTGCATTGGGAAAAAACTATGCAAATATAGGTAAAATTTATGCACTTAGACTAAAGGAGGATTCAGAATTAGGCAAAATTTCAAATCTTTATTTTTTAGCTCTTTTTAATTCAATATTATTAGACTTTTATTTTAGAGTAATTTTTTGGAACACACATCTAAGTGGCGGATATTTAAATTATCATTTTAGCTACCTAAAAATATTACCGCTCTTAAAGATTGAGCCAACATCGATAGAATTGAGAAGAATAGTATTTTTATCTCATTGTTTAACGATTCAATCGAATGAAATAATAAAATTGCTTCTTAATTTTCTAATAATGAACGCCTATTTTCCAGATGAATTTCTAATCCCTATATCAATAATTGATGTTATAGATGAGAATATAAGTAAACATAGAGATGAAAATAAAATCAATAAGGTTTTTGAAAAATTAGAGGATATAAAAAGAGAGATTTTTACATTAAAAAACCACAAAATATATCAGATTATAGATAAAGAAAGAAAATTTAAAGAAACTTAAATAACTCGTAATTAAATTCTAATGGATCGTTTGTTGCAAGAAGGAATTTCACTTTAGCGTTTAAATCGTACTCAGATTGATTTACAATCCGAAAGCATTGTTTTAATCTCACTAAATCAAATTCATCTTCTTCTTTAATTAATATAGACTATGATAATGTTGATATTAAAAAGAGATTTGAGAGAGAATTCTTATTTCAAACTCTTCATTCCATACAAATGTCAGTGAGAGAGACAAGTGTAATTATGAATTATGTAAATATTTTTTTCTTTCTAAAGGGATTAATAACTAAAAATAAAAGAAGGAAAAATTTAGAATAATGTATTAATTTAACAAAAAAAGGGAGAAAATTAATCGTGAAATTACCAAAAGATCTTCAAAAAGCGAAGAAAGGAAAATATTCAAAAGAAAAAGAGTCTAATAATACTGGTTCACTCATTCAGGCATTCAAAAAACAATTTGAAAAATTAAAGGATAATTTTAATGATAAAAGGAGTCTTGATTATATTTACGAAATTGACAAGGTATCCAATAAGACGTCTATTAAATCAAGATATGCTATAAAATGGAATGAGGAGAAGATAATAATTAGTATTTTTAAGCAAGAAATAAGAGATTTCAGCGAAATATTAAAGAAGCGTGAAAAAAATATTAATTTTATTGAACTACATAAACAGACAGCTAATCATGAGTATGGGCATATTCTCTCAGCAAAAACTAGCTATGATCTATTTCCAGAGGAAGCAAGACAATATGATTTATTTAAATTAACTGAAGAGCAACTTCTTCCCATGCATTACTCTCCCCTTGAATATCGATTAACAAAAGTTAGCATCGATCGCCTTATGGGAATTTTCTGGGAATTTTTAGCAGATTATACAGTAAGAGAAAAAATAGATACAACTTCACCAAAGGCATTTCTTAAAGCTCAAAACGCTAACAGTGTTTTCTTAATTGGACAATTCAAGGTTAAGGGAGTATTTTCACTTCACAATCCTTATCGCTCTGAAAATGTAATGGAGAAGGGCTATGATAGATTTTTTCTTCTTTTTCACAATTCAAAAGCATTCTATATTTTCAATAAATGGGAAGAATTTTGTTCACTATTTAAGGGAGAAGGAATACAGAAAAGCTTGAAATTGATGAAAATAATTAACAAATTTTTTGAAAAAATCATACTTCTGAATACTGATATTCAATCGATGAAAAATGATGTTATTAAACTAGCAACAATTCTGGACCGGTTGGATTTTAACCAATTGATTCACAGAAATCAATTTAAACAGGGTAATAAAGATATCTTAAGGGATTATATAAAATATTTATCATATAAAAAATCTTAATTCTTTATTTTTGAATAATTTCGTAACTAAGTCTGATAATAAAGGATTTTATAAGTTTTCTTACAAGTAAATAAAAGGTGAATTATGCAAATATGGGTATAATAGAAATATTGAGGAGGGTATCGTCAGCTGAGTTAGAGGAGGTTATAAAGAACGAAGATTTTTTCTTAAATTTAGGGGACAAATGGCGGGATACAACCGATAGTGCTATAGATATAGACAAAGCTTGGTAGATAATTCGATATTTGCTTGAAGAATGTGCTTCTTCTTTAGAAGAGCGAATTATAGCCCGTTATGCTATTCATGGAAGTGTTCCGATTGGAAGCATAAACGCTTGATTGGATCCTGCAATGTATTTAGAAAAAGTAGAAGTTGTAAAAGTTGACGAATTTTTGAGAAAGATAACTGAAGACAATTTGAGAGATCGTTACGATCCAGAACGCTTAATTGCAGAAAGCATCTATCCGCACGAACTTGAATATATTCTTTATTTTTTCCCTCAACTGAAAAAGTTATATAAAGACGCTGCGAAAGCAGGAGAATACGTACTAATGCTAATTTTTTGAATCAGACTCTATTTTTACACATACTTAATTTTAAACTGAATGTTTGGTAGGAGAACATATTTAACTAAAAAAGGAAATCTATACCTATGACAAAATCTTTTTTCTTGGTCCATCTGATTGATAAAAGTAAATATTATGGAATTAATGCTCTTTACAATATTCCACACGATCTATTCATTAAGGGAAGGTCTTGTCATAAGAGTGACATAATATATATTCAGAAAATAGAACCAGAACCAGTTGATCAACTACAAGGTGGATTCGGTACAAACACCCATTCTCTTTGGCTAGGCGTCGGAATCATACCGAAGGATACTTTTGAAGAGAATGTTGAATTATATAAAAATTTATGTGGTTGGATAATGGATTTTTTATATCTTTCGCGTTTTCTTGTCAACCTTAATTTAAAAGCTAGAGTTATGTTCCATGTGGAAAACTACAGCGAAGAAAACAAGGATTCTAAACTTAGTTTTCAGAGAATAATTGATATAAATTGCGTTAGCGGAAGTAGATTTCAAGTAAGATATAATCAATATGATTTAGTTCTTCCACTCCTCACCAAATTACTCCAATACAGTCCCACGGATAAGTTAAGAGCGATCATGTATAATCATGCAACTAGTCAAACAGGTAATTCCGGAGTAATAAATTATTTCTTTAGTTTCGCAACATTTGAGGGAATAATAAATAATTGGGCTGATGCTAATGGATATTCTCAATTATGGGGTACCGCAGTTGCTACCCAAAATGAACAGGTTCGTATACACGGAGATCTAAGAACACATTTTGCACAATTTATAAGTAATCACGATTACGACGACGAAAAATTAAGTCAGTTGATTTCTTTTAAAGATTCTACCTTTCCTTTAGATAGAAAAATATTTAGAAGCCTTAAGCAACGATTTATGAGTTATTATAATCTTCGGTTAACTGCAGATTTACGAGAAAATGAAGATGTTCTAGCTTTATTAAATCAATTTCGTCGAATATATTTGCGAAGAAATGAAATTGGACATAGTATAGAAACATATCTAGGATCACCCGGATTAATTGAAGATGTAAATGTCTTAATGTCTACTAATAAGATCATAATGGATTTTGAACTAAATCAATTCTTAAATGGTGAAATAGATTGGAAATTCGAAAATAGGATAAATAATCTCAGAGACAATATGGAACAAATGACACAGACAACTGTTTTAGATAAATTTAGTTATAATGTTACTGTTCAAAATCCAAATAATATCCACTTAAAAGATAGATTTGGTACGAGAAACATAGAGGAGGTTAAATTTCAATCAGAAATGATCAATGATGCTGAAGAGGATTCTAAACTAATTTTTTTCCAAGATCTTAAGCTTATATTACCTCAAGACTTTTCTAGAAGAATGGAAAGTGCTACTAAATCTGGGATTGTAAACGCTTATGCAGATCCTTATTGGTGGATATCTGCAACTCAAGATACCTCTCATTACATTATTAAAACGTTTCCCCCAACAAGAATTTCTTATACTTTTGAAAGAGATGTTAGGAAAGTTACCTGCGAAATTTCTCTTGAAAACATTTTATCAGTTGTTAAATTAGATTTTATAGATATCCCAGATGATCTTGATGTCTTTGCTTGCGAACGACAAATCAACTAATATTATTGCGTATAATATCATTATAATTTGAGATTTTTCCACAAAGTTTATATACCCGATCTAGAAAAAGTTAATATTTTATTTTTCTATCTGATAATCCTCTTTCTACATTTCAAATATAGTATAAACTTCATACTTTATTAGTGCGATATAACCGCACCACAGGATAATTACTCTACATGTAACATAGTTTATGCATTTAAGGTTAAAAATGTCAAAAGTTTGATTTGATGTTTAAAAGCAAACTTCTGTATTCTAATGACTACGATCTAGACTAAAATCTGTAATCCTTGGTTTTACAAGAAAAACAGCTTTAACTTGCAAGGTTTCTATGGAAACCAATGAGTCCTTTTCTAGCCACTTGATTTTTCCTTCGTTTTCCATACATATAAAATTTTCATCTCCATCATTAAATTTCTCTATTTTAACCTTTTCAATCTCGCCATACCATACTCTTCTTATCCCACCTCGTTCGTATTCCACACGGACCATGACTTTAGCTATTTCATTCATGACACTTTGAAACGCTAAACCTATTTAAAAAAAAATTAATTTGTCAAAAAAAGGAAATTTATTCAATTATAGAAGAGAAAGGGTGACTCCTGCTACCAAGACCTAATGAAAAAGTCAAAAATAAAATAGGGAGAGGAGGGCGAAATGAGCGCGGAGTACGCGCTACCAAAAGACAAAAATCCAGGGAGGCAACAGGAGTCATGGTTTGATTTCTTCCTATTTTATTTCTTTTTTTTTAATTCCGATCCTAAAACAGTTTAAGATCGGACATACTGTAATTGTTTTTATCTTTTCTTATCACAATTAATTCTTTTTATCTATTTAAACCTTTCCACATAGCTGGATTAGTAACGAGGAAATATTATCAATCGTTTTTAAAGAAAAATGTTCCCAAAAATCTCCGTCATATACGCTCACCGCCGAGACAATAGTTTGCAAACTCTTAGAAATTTCCTTTGAAGTTTTTCTGTACAAGAAATAAGTCCGAGGCCATTTGATAACTGTCCCAATTGTTTTCTCTTGCGTAAACCAACATATCGGGATTAATTTCGTTATCGTGCTTTAGACCGATATTTTCTTCGTAATAGTTCTTGAAAAATTGAGCTACCTCATCTGATTTGAAATTTACTACCGCTGAGAAAGTTCCGAAATATCCTATATCTTTATACATCCATTTTTTTATTTTTTTTTAAATGTTAATAATATAAAAGTTTCTTTATGAATTATTCAGAGTTGTCAAAAAACTGAGAATATCTTCGATTTTTAGATCGGTTATCATCTCATTAAGGTTATATAAGGAATTAGGCGTCTTTCCTATTAATTCCAACAATTCGGAAAAATATAAATTTTGGAGTAGATAGAATTTAATTTTTTGAATTACAGCGCCTTTCATTAGCTCTCCTCGTTCTTTTCGATAAATGTTCCGAGTTTGTTTTGCTGTTACGTGAGAAATTTTGCCATTGTTATGAAACTTGACAGAATCGTACCAATCTTCAAATGGTTCGTAATTCGGAGTTATTTGCACGAACCTATGAAAAAATCCTTTACCGTAGTAATTTTTCGCTTGAGTGTTAAACGTTTTTTTGCCCGAAGAACCAGTTTTAGCTTCACCAACAACGAATTGTTCGTCTTGAGAAATTTTTGTTTTCTTTCTCTTGTCTTTTCCTCTTATTCTATAGAAACTTAGTTCGCTAAGAAATCCACCACCATTTAAAACTCCGTATTCTTTTAGTAATTCTTGAACATCTGGAATCAAATAAGCTCCAAAATCAGGATTTTTAACTTGGATGTCGTAATTTAAGTCAGAAAAAGTAGGTTGGTTTTCGACTAAGTATCCTTCTTCAATAAATAACTTGCAGGTAAGATATTCAGTAAAATTTTCGAGCGAATTTCCTTCTGTTTTCAAATATAATTCTGTTATAACACAATCTAAAGGATCTAATCCCGATTGCTTAATTTTTTCTATAGCGTTATCGTTATATCTTTTATCAATAAAAACATCGGAATTGCCTTTGTTAACTTCAAAGGGAATAATGGATTTAACACGATCGTTAAAGACTTGATCATCTTTAAAATCTAATGGGATCTGAGCGTCTAATGAAATTTTATAATAAGTAGACGGGAAATGTTTTATCATATAGCCGTCCCTTTCGGGATCATGCCGGAACGTGTAAGTTTGCCAATACGGAAAACACATGGAATATAGATAACCATCCCAGCTATTCGTTTTAGTTATTGGCCCGTCAATGTAATCATCCGTTGTTTTAAAACTCTTTAACCTGCTCAATAAGTTGGCATACAACTCTTGATTAATTTCCTTTATCATTTTCTTTTTGTTATTCTATTTTGTGGTAGATGTCATGTAAAAATGTTCGTTTCGTAAAAATTTAAGTTTTTTCTCGTAACGAGTTTTTTGCTTTACATAAAGAAAAAGGGGTTAGAATATATAAGAAAAAATAATAATTAAAATTTAAAAAAAACAAAATCACATTTCTAATTTTTTAACTGCTCCGTTTACCGTCCCTTCGGGATTAACCTTTTCCAGTTTTTTTATCAAATTCTTGTAGTAAGAATAAATTTAAAAAAAAAGAAGATTTAAGCTTCTATCACTTTCGTTTTTTGGAAACAATTAGCGCTACCGTTGCGACTCCTACCATTCCAAGAGAAAGTGGCACGAGCGCGAAACCTAACGGGACTGCGAGATCGATAGAATCGTCGGGTTCTACGGGTGGTGGGGAAGGTTCAATTGTTATTTGTTTAAAAACTTTGATCTCAACAGTTCCTAAGTTTCCCACTTCGTCAATTGCAAAGAATTGAATCGATACCGAGCCGTTTGTTAGCGAATCCCAAATTGCTTGGTCTACCGTCCCAAAAATTCCGGTAAAATAAATTTTATCGCTCCCGTTAACCTTATAGTAAGTCGAGTTTAGATTGAGTTCCGTAACTTCGAGAACAAATATTGGCGATATATAGCTAAACACATCGTTTGGTTCCAAGTTTAAGATCGAAACAACTGGAGCGGTCGTATCTTTAATTACTACTACCTCTACCCAATTTAAGTTGCCAGACGAATCGTTAGCACTAAATCGAACGGTAATACTTCCATCGACAAGACAATTCCAGGTGCTATTAGTTATATACCCCGCAATTTCTACTTCAAGATCACCGCTCGGAAAGTTCAATTCCTGAGTAAATTTTACGATACCATCAGATATCGTAATCCAAGAACAGTTGAGCTGTTCCTCGTAAATCCTTAAAGAATATTCCAAAGGAGTGGTGCTAACCAAATCCTCGTTGTTCGGAATAAACAAAGTAATTTCTGGAGGTTCGGTATCGATTTCTATTGGAGGTGGAATTATTTTCCCAAGAGAGCAATTGTGATATAATTGATCGTTGTAATATACCAAGTACTCCGTAAGGACTCCAAATTCGTTGTATTCGTGCGAAAAAGTAATATTTTTTACGTAATCTCGTTGGTAAAAATTATACCCGTTTATACGCTCAGAAACCGAATAGTAATTAGAGCTCTTGATGATCGAATAATTGTTATAGCTGACCACAAACTCGGTCCAATTCATTTTATTGTTTACAAATAGAGGAGCCAAATAAAACGGACCTATGCTGGATATGACCAAAGGATCAAAGTACATTTTACTGTCGTTGTGAACGTATCCTACGATTAACAAGTTATTTAACTCCCAAAGGTTATAATTTCCTTTCATGCTAAAGTTTGCGACGAACGGCGTTCTACCCGAACCTTTTTCTTCTCCAAAAATCTTTATCACTTCGACCGAGGCGTTCTGATAATTTTTGGTAGGAAAAACAACGTTAGCCTGTATGGTATCGTTGGTGTAAATATCGTAGTTAAATTGCTCTCCCTCTTCAATTCCTACGTATTCTGGCGTAGGGGAATCGTAATACAAAGCCAATTCAAACGCGATTTGCAACTCGGTGCGACTCCCAATCTGGATCGATCTACTAAATATCAAAGTGGAAAGAATCCCTGCTGCGTTATAAAAGAAAATTCCATTTAATGTTTCTCCTCCTATCCGAAAGGTTAAGGTAACTACGCTGTAAATATCGTAATACGGATTGTATCGATCTCTATACCTACCGTAGCGTAAAAACAATTCGGTTGGTTGAGGAATTATAAGCGGTATTTGTCCATCTATTGATCTGTTCTCGTTAAACGGCTCTTTTGAGAACGAATAAGAACCATTTTTAACTGGGGGTTCTGGAAAATTATCTTCTAAAGAAGTCCAATCGTAAAGCGCATACTCAACTTGGCAACTCGAATCGTTTTCAGAGGTTCCAATAACTTTCATTTTAATCGATTGCATTCTTTCGGGATCAGGGAGCAGTCCGAACTTTTCAAAGAACTCGCCTTCAAAATATTCATCTAGCACGGTCGAGTTATAGTTTACCAAAACCCACCTAAACTCGTCCCCCACCTCGTGCTTCATCGAAATCGGTTCCAAGTGATACGACTCAAACGTTTCTATTACAAGACACTCGATTCGCTCTGAACCATTTATGAAATCTATTCGGTAATAATCAAGAACGCCGTTTTCGTAATAACACGCCATGCCACTCAGAGTTATAACCGATCCATTGATATTTAATTGGCGATCGTAATATATATATAACCCACCTCCATAAGAAGTAAAGTCGCCTACATCGTAATAAACGCCGTAAAGATTAGACTCTACTATATACGTTAGTGGGGGCGCTGGCAAAAGTAAAGGAAATACTGCGTCAAAAGCGGTGAAATTTTGAGGGTTAAAGGGGTATTCGTATCTATAAGAACGATCTGGAGTAACCGAAAAATTGGTCGTTCTATAAAGGCAATCCCATTGAGAATAGTTTAATAAGTAGCGAGTTTCGTTAACTTGATTTGACACCACTTTGACTTTGAATTTATATCCTAATTGTGGAACGCCAGACAAACCGAGTTCTCCAGTCCAATTCGAGCCTAACATTTGTTCAAGTTTACTTTCTCGAATTGAAGTGATTATCCAAGCATATTCTTGCCCCAAATCGATTCCAATAGTGTAATTGGTAGAATCAGACGCTAAGTTTAGATCGTTTAAAACATAAGGCTGAGTTACCGCTGATGGCGAGGCAAAAATTATATTTGCCGTTAGAACCGACATCCAAACTACAAGGCATACCATTTTAAAGTTTTTTTTTGTAAGGTTTGTTTTAAAATTTATTTGCATAGTAATACCATGCAAAATCGAACCTATATAAACAAAAAAGCGATTAAAAATACCTGTTCCAAAACTGTTACAATTTTTCCTTTATATACTGCGAAGATATATCGTAATTAAACACCCAAAGGTAAGATAAAATGGCAACAGTCACCATAGAGAAACAAGCAGAAGATAAAATTTATAATTTCTATCTGGATTCCATCGAATCACTACGGATCACGGGCTTGGAAGATAAATGCGATGATTTCGTCCAATTTTACTGCGAAGTTCTGGGCTTAGTAAACCCTAATACGCATTTTACCACTTTAGACAAGCTCGGCCCAGCTTTGTTCTACATATTCTTAAAAACGAGGGGGGTTCTCCTAGTTCTTCCCGATTTTTTAGATTTGTATCAGATACAATATCACGAGTTTACCACGAATTTAAAAAAAGTGTTAAACATCTATCCTGAATTTAACAAGCGCGACAAAAAAGTTATAATAAAAAAGTTTATTAAGACCATTCTAGAGGGTTTTGAAGTCAAAAAAACGGTACATTTCCACGCTCTAACGCTATTTGACCACTTCTATCCACTCATCCAGCACACGAAAGAAGAAATCGTGGCGTCAGTAATTTGCACGCTAACTGCAATATCGTTCGATCTTTATAAAATAAGCATGAGATCAATTAGTAAAATAGCCGGTATTCCTCAGAGCAGTCTAAGAATATCAATCATAAGTAAAATCTATCCCTACTTAAAGATTCCTAGAAGTTTAGGTCTAAAATCTTCTTTTGAGCTTATAAAAAGAAAAATACGCGACAAGATTTCTTTAATGGAAATTAAAGTAAGAACAATCGAAGAAGAAATCGAAGACTTGTGGTGTATAGGACTATCGCTCGATAAAATAGCTTCGCTAGTAGGTTTGGCAAAACCTAAGATTATCGCCGTGTTAAAAAGTAGACTGGGCGATTTTCAAAATTATGTGATCCGGTATAAAGTTACTCACCAAGAAATCGAGAAAGCGTGCCAACTCAAGAAGAAAGGATTTAGTTATCCAGAGATCGCAACACAAATTCATCGACAATTACATTTGATAAAAAAAATAGTGAAAGATAACCTCCTAGATTACGCCCAGTATAAATTTACCCCCCGTACAGATCACGCTCTCTTAAGTAACGCTAAACCTTACAACGATCCCAAATTAGTTAGACAACTCTATTTTGATCTGTTGGAGAAAATAAGATGGCAACGGAATCAGAAAATTCCTTTGAATAAATTAGCCTATCTCCTTCTTGGCCACGAAGATCGACTTAAAAAAAATATCTCTAAAATGTGTAAATATCTAACGAAAGCAAAAATAAACCGGAACAAAAAAACTATATTAGGGTTAGTGCTCGTTTTGAGCTTCCCTCAAATTGCTCAGCATCAAATCTCAAACTTAGTAGGTATTAGCACGTCCACCATCCGGAGCAACCTCAAAGTAAAAAACCTTACGGTTGGAAGAATAGCAACACACGTCGATCTGGTTATTAAGGAACAAATTAACCTCGCTTCAATGCTAGATTACTTCGAAATTATCGTTACTTCTATAAAGGAAGGAAAAGCAACCGCGTTTGCGAAGGTGTTAGACAAAGCTAAACAAATAAAAGCAAACATTCACGGAATAACGAGGAAGTTAAGAGAAGACGGAGTCTATCGGGACGAGGGGCTTATACTCGCGACCGCTGTTTTCATATCCTGCCCGTCTTTTAACAAAAAAACAATTAAACGACTTATCACGAGATTTGTAAGCAGAATAGTGGACGACCTACTAATTAGGGGGCTACAGGAAGAAATTAAGGATCGGAAATCTCATTTTAATAACCAATTTTCTCTCATAGAACTTTTAGGAGCCGTTTTAGAAGAAAGAGAAACTGACGTTCTCTGCGCGAATTGCGGGAAGTTTGTTTACTTACAGGTGTATCAAGACAACAAAAAGATTTTCGTTTGTAAACATTGTTAACGATCTGGTGTATTAAAGATTACTAAATCGCAACAAAAATCAATAATTTCGAAAACTAGCCAACTTTATAAGGCTAATTTGCGTATAATTCTCTAACCAAAATTCAAAACAAAACCCAATTTCAAAATATACGAGATGAAAATCACGTGGGAAAACAGCTAAAATTGTTCGACTCGGTCTCTTCAGGAGAAAAATCTTCAAATCTCCAACCAAAACTAAAGTCAGATCGAATTAAAGACCTTCAAGCACAAGTAGAATATCACCAACACCTTTATTACAACACTCAGCCCGAAATTAGCGATGCCGAATTCGACAAGCTCTGGGACGAATTAAAAGCCCTCGATCCCAAAAACGAGGTATTTTCCAAAGTTGGAGCAGATTTTGATGCTTCATTAGGGAAAGTTCGGCACGTAATCCCGATGAACTCGCAAGCTAAGGCAACAAATTTAGAAGAGTTTTATAAGTGGGCTAAGAAAATGGCTTATAAAATATTAATAGCAGAACTCAAATTGGACGGGTTAAGCGTAGAACTTCAATACATCAAAGGCAAATTTACTCGGGGAGTTTCTCGAGGGGACGGTTTGGAAGGAATTGATATCACAGAGAACGTAAAGAAAATGAAAGGATTTGTTGCTGAAGTTAATCCTGAATTTACGGGAGCAGGAAGGGGAGAAATAGTCATACCTAAAGACGTTTTCCAAAAAAAATATCCTGAAGCGAAAAATAGCAGAACCATGGCTAGCGGAATAGCGAAGAGAAAAGATGGAAAAGGGAGCGAAGACTTAACGATCATTACTTATAACGCTCTTAATGTAAACTATGACCACCGGTTTAAAAACGAGTTGGAAAAGATAGACTGGTTAAAAGAGCAAGGCTTTCAAGTAGTCGATGTTCGCGTGTTCAAATCTATAAAAGAAGTCGTAGCTTACCGAGACGAATTAATTGTTAAACTTCGAAAAGAACTTAACTTTGATATCGACGGATTAGTAATTAAAGGAACGGAAATTGATTGGAAAGACATGAAACGGGCAAGACCAAGCAAACAAATCGCCTTCAAGTTCGATCCAGAAGAAATAGAATCCACCGTAATAGACGTAGAATGGAGCGAGTCAGGAGCTAATTACACACCAATTGCGATTATCGAACCCGTATTAATTGCCGGAACTACGGTCAAAAGGGCGAGTTTAGCCAACCCCGACTTAGTAAGGGAACTTAACTTAAAGATCGGTTCGAGAGTCGTCGTTTCAAAAAGGGGAGATATCATTCCTAAAATCGAAAGGATACTTCACACGCCCCCAGAAGCAAAAAAAGTTCGATTTCCGTCGGTATGCAACACCTGCAGCACTTTATTAGTAGACGAAGGTTCTCGGTTGTATTGTCCCAACAAAGACTGCCCTAAGAG
>SDBT01011681.1_pt1 | contig 14119 bp, 17 predicted proteins | sample 2277101 | NCBI WGS metagenome assembly SDBT01 (sample SAMN10404973, study PRJNA504765) | marine sediment metagenome | isolation source: marine sediment core GS10_PC15, 103 cmbsf | place: Arctic Ocean: Southern Knipovich Ridge | collected 2010 | reverse complement strand
GAACAGGTAATCGGTATGTTTCCAGAGAATTGGTTCAGCGATGGTGACGGTCTAGTCCAGATGAGATACAGTAAGCACGAGTCCGTTGTAATCGCAGTGATGAAGCGTTAAGATCAGTTTACGTCAACTTTGATGAGGTTACTTGACAGATTGAGTGAGATATGGTATAATAAAGGCACATTAAGGTGATAAACGATTGTAGGTAAGTAGAGGGAAGAATAAAATGAATCCAATACTTGCTGATACAAACATAATCGATATTGAGGACCACATTATGGCTATGGAGTTCTTCAGTGCTCTCTCAAAGACAAATAAGGCCATCATCGGGTTGTGGTTGAATGGGTACAAGACCGGAGAGATAAGTCGATTGGTTGGTCTCTCTAGAACTGGAATACAATGGAGAATAGATAATGTTAGGAACGTTCTAGCTAAACATTATATAGAGGCCAAACGTCCTCTTCGAATCTTCCAAGAAATGGACTTTAGAGCAGAGGAAAAGGAGAAATGCAATGAAGAAACATGAGTTTAATTCAGATATGACTGAAAAAGAAATTCTTATCCGCATAATGATCAACACTAATAGAACATTCGTAGCAGTATTCATCACCTGGATACTAATAATTTTGTTCTAACTCGACCAAACACGCCTAAAAACGATTGTAGAGTACAGGGAAAGGAATATGATTTATAAAGGGAAAGTTTCAGCTAGGTGTGAAGTTTGTAGAGTGCCTTTTATCTCTGAAAAGGTGCATAACGATGGTTATAGGTGTCCTGAGTGTCAAAAGGAAAGAACTGCGTCCATCAGGGGAGCCCAGAACCAAGGGCACATCAGTCTCTATGGTTATATACAAAACGTTGATTGGCCTAGAACAAACGTTAGGTAAGTGAAGGCATCAATAAATACATTGGCGAAGAAAGAGCTAATGACAATTGAATATATGGTAATAATCGATAGTTGAAATGGGGTGCGGAAGACGTACCGCCCTACTGATAAACAAAAACGTCATCTGTGGGTTTTTTAACCCGTACTTCCTGATTACGATCTCAGGAAAGACCGAAGCCGGTCGGATTATCTAGTGGGATACAGCGGCGAACAGCCACCGAGGCTCTTCTTTCAGAGTCTCTAAAATAATCTGATGGGGATATTTTTTTTATCCTTCCCAAAAGGGGGGGATAAGTACGTTAAAGTATAAGTTCAATCATCTAATCATTATATGAATACTAAGTCGGTAATAAAGATCTGATTACTCTTAAGAGAAAAAGCTGATAGAACAAAAGTTCTAATCAGTACTGAAATGGTAATAAAAGTCTTAAGAGTACTGAAACCCAAAATTAGATATTTCAAGTGATTTTATCCCACTAGTCACTTGAGAATCAACTCCCTGGGGAGCAGGTCTTCTAGCCAGGACCTGTCCTTGAAATCTTCTCAGGGAGTATTAAAATTAATACTTCCTAGAGGGGGGTTTCCTCCGTTACCCCAATCCAAACCTCTAGGAAGATATTATTCTCACATGAGAAGAAATCAGTCTAAACTTGGACTACTAAGTGAAGTTGGGGAATTTCCTCAGTTTTAACTCTTAAAAGCAATAAGAACTTAATCTATAGATACATAGTTTAGTTCTCACATGAGAAGAATTAATCTACTAGTTCTCACATGAGAAGTAAAAGGTAAAGAGCAATGACGACCAGAAGACAAATCGTATTCGTTGAATATTACGTACAGTGTTGGAATGGTGCCCTAGCTGCAAGAAAGGCAGGGTACGCTCCAAGATCTGCTCGTGTAACAGCGTCTAAGTTGCTAACAAAGGATAACATTCAGGCTCTTATTCAGAAGAAGATAGATGAGCTTGTAATGTCTTCAGATGAGTGTCTAATTGGGATCTCAAAACTAGCTCGAGAGGCTGAGAAGAATCAAGATAAGCTTCGAGCACTAAAAATGATTGCTCAAATACGTGGTATGCTGGTTGACCGAATCAAGGTTGACCAACGGGTGCAGGTGGTCTTTGAATACGAAGATAGTAACGATCAAGAGACGGAAGCTGTTTCCAGCCCAGACAAGGATAACGCAGTCGAGGGCGAAGCGTCTAGTTCTGAGGTGGGGTCGAAGGTCCGGAAAGACAACCCTAGCTTCTAGGAAGGCAGTCGACATAGCTCTACAAGGTGGACGAGCCCTATTCGTAGCTCCCACAATTGCTCAAGTTGACTTCTTCTGGAAAGAGGGTCTATGGGCACTGAATGCTTTGATTAAGAGCGGCCAAGTAAAGAAGAATATCACCAAGCATACGTTAGAGTTTTGGACTGGTGGATCAATCGCTTGTAAGACAGTAAGTGAGCCTGACCATATTCGTGGAGATTTCTGTGATTGGTTGGGGATCGAAGAGGCAGCTTACGTAAAGCCTGGAGTCTGGGCAGTAGCAGCACCGATGCTCTTAGACCGAGATGGCACAGCATGGTTCATGTCAAGCCCTAATCGTAAGAACTGGTTCTACAAGATGTACTTGAGAGCCATATCTGACCTCACAGACCGTTGGTTTACCACTAGAGTTACCTCGCACGAGAATCCTTACCTCTCAGCAATAGCCCTAGATGAAATCAAACTAGACATGACCGAGGACGATATAGAGCAAGAGATAATGGCACAGTTCCTCGAGGGAGCGGGTACCGTATTCAGAAACATCACTAAGAACCTATGGAGCCCAGATGAGAAGATGCTTCTAGAGCACAAAGACCATAGGCTAGTGTCAGGCATTGACTGGGGGAAGAGCAACTACACAGTGGTATCGATAGGGTGTGCAGACTGTCAACGTGAGTTAATATTAGACAGGTTCCACAATATCTCATACCCCTCCCAATTACAGATCATCAAAGTCCATTATGAGCGATGGGGGATGGAGATCTTAGCTGAGGCTAACAGTATGGGACAACCTCAGATCGATCAGATGCAGCAAGATGGCATACCAGTGATTGGTTGGACGATGAACAACAGCAACAAGAATGGGCTGGTGAAGGGACTACAACTGGCCTTAGAAAAGGAAACATGGAAGTGGTTAGATGATGAGGTAGCAACAGGTGAATTAGAAGCCTGGGAACACCACATCACCTCAGCCGGAAACATAACCTATTCAGCACCAGATGGTGGAAATGACGACACAATTATTGCCCGAATGCTAATGATGAGGCAAGCTGTCATGGGCACCTTTAGTTTAGCATAGAGAGGAAATATGACCTTCAATGACATGATCGTATCAGCTCGTAGCGCCAAACGAGTTGTAGATATACCGGGATTGGGTTCGTACGAACTGACTACAGGTCGGCGTACAGGTAAGACTAAGTACGCTAAGAGTCCATGGGCCTTTGCTGTTATGAATATCAGGGGCGCAGAACTCGCATCATTACCATGGAAGATCACTCGAAATGGTAAGCTGGTCGAGAAGCACCCATTGATCGATATGATCACCGCATTTGGTAGTGAAAGTAACTATGCTGAAGCGATGATAGCAACAGAGATTGATCAGTTGATACACGGATATGCCTTCTGGCTCCATGATGCGGATCTACTCACACGATTGAATCCGACTACTATTAGGGTGAAGGCCACATCTAAAGGAATTACGGAGTTTGTTCAGACTATTAAGGGTGTAATTGTCAACAGGTTTAAGAGAGAAGAGATCGTTTACTTCAAAGAATTCAACCCTGACTACGATTTTGGTGCTGGTGTATCGGTGATGGACGTTTTAAAGGACGCTATTGCTTTAGAGAAAGAGACCAGTGATTACATTACAGCCTTCTTCAAGAACGATGCTACACCGTCTCTATTATTGAGCACAGAGCAGGTCGTATCACAAACAGAACTTGAGAAGATTAAGAACTGGTGGAACAAAACCTTCAAGGGTGCTAAGAACGCTCATAAGATAGCTGTGGCTGATAGGGGATTAACAGCTAAAGTCTTATCTGCATCCTTGAAAGACAACGTGGTTATAGAGATTCGAGATCAAGCACGTAATGATATCTGTGTAGCCTTCCGAGTTCCGAAAGTACTCGTAGGTTCAATGACAGATTCTACTTATGCGAACGCTCAGGAATCTCGTAAGTTCATGATCGAGGATCTTATCATTCCGAGAGCCAATCACTACGCTGATGTAATTAATCAGGATCTTGTCCAACAGGTCGATCCAAGCGTTGTATTCGAGTTCGATCCATCTTCACTGCCCTTATTGCAGGAAGATGCAACAGCCAAGTGGGAGAGATTAGACAAAGCAGTCTCAAGTGGTGTTATCACTCAAGAGTTTGCTCGACAAGAGATGGGCTGGCCTGAGAGCGCAGCACCCAGTGTACCTTCTCACGTGAGAAGTTGGAAGCGTAAGGCCATCAATGCTATTAAACGTGGTGAGAGAGCAGACGTAGACTTTGACACTGACGAGATCTCATTAGAACAGCAGCTACGAATTCATACTCGACTAGCCAAAGCAGACACGATCCAAGCTGTTACGAGAGCGTTTCTAGATGATTAAGATTGTCTATGACGAAAAGCAGCTTAAAGAGTTGATGAAGGACTTGAAGGCATTACATCCTAAGAAGCTAATCAGTCGTCATCTAGACCCTCTGGGAAAGAGTATTATAGAGATCGCTGGTGAGTATCCACCTCCAGTGAGTACTAGTAAACGTACTGGTAGACTAGGAAGAAGCTGGTATCACAGAGTCTTCGGATTAGACCTGAAAATAGGGAACTTAGCTTCATTTGCGGGATACGTTCATGGAGAAGAGCAAAGAGTCTTTCACAGGCAGCATGGATGGAAGCGATTATTTGAAGTAGCCGGAGATGAAATGACCAAGTTCATCAAACGATTAGAGAAGAAGGTAGATAAACTATGGAAGACATAATGATGAGGTTCCTCCCTTCTGGAGCCATTCGAGCAGTATTAGAAGGTGAAAAACGTATCTTAGAAGTCCTTGCTGCACCTTTTGGCAGTATGGACAATCTAGACAGGCTTGATCAATTCTTAAGTGCTAGAACAGACTTCATGATCGATATAGGCGATAAACGCCCAACTCTTTACATGCATGGTTACTCACCTCGTTCGAGAAAGATGGAACGACCTACTAAAATGGGTGTTGCTATAGTAACTAAAGTAGACAACAAAGGTCTATGGATGAGAACCGAACTTGATGATTCAGAGCTTGCGACCAGAACTTGGGAAGCCGCACTTAAAGGTGAGGCACGAGCAAGCACAGGATCGATTAACTATTTAGAGCGAAGCAATGAGTTTACCGGAGAAGTCACAGTTTGGCCTATTGCCGAGCTTAGTGTATTTGACGGTGGAGATAACCGTATACCAGTATCAGATGATGCCGTAGTTTTACCGCTACGTGCTTACTTCGATGAGTGCAACATTCAGTTCCCCGAAACGTTCGAGGCCGGAGAGGATAAGGACAAGAAGAGAACCACCACTCGTCAACAAATTCGAACACAGGAGTCATTAACAATGGCCGACAGTAAAGAACTACAAGCCGCAATCACCCTCGCATTAGCTGAACAACGAAAAGCTGATGATGCGGCAGCCAAGGCGAAAGCCGAAGCAGAGGCAAAAGCAGTGGAAGATGCCCTCGCAATGAGAGCCTCGATAATTGAGGAACTCAGTAAGGCTAATCCACAAGCTCGAGCACTCTTCAACGTCCAGAAGGAAACGACTGGAACCGAGAAGATGACCGCAGAGGCACAGGAAACGCACGAGTATGTATGGAACCTCCGAAAGGGTGGAACTCCAGCACAACGTGCAGGCATCAGCTATGAAGCTAATAGCGATGGTAGTTTCCGTGTTCTCGAAGAGACCGAAGCGGCAGAAGGTTTGCCATTCGTACCTCAAGAGCTTGATACTCAGGTTCGGGTTATGCGTGATGAGGTTAGCCTCGTTAATAAGCTTGGCCTAGAACGTCGAAAAAGCAATCGACTCATCTACAACTTCATCCGTGAAGATGCAGGTGGATTTGTTGCCCTAGCAGCAATTGCAGAAGAAGGTGCTTACGTAGCAGCAGAACCTGCATTCGCTCTCGCACCAGTGACAGTCGGCAAGTATGGCTCAATGATCACGGCAACTGAAGAGTTGCTTGAGGACCAAGTGATCTTCCAGGCATGGCTTGCAAAGGCGATTGGTCGTAAGTGGGCTCTCGCAGAGAACCTTCAGCTCTTCACCGTCTTAAAGGCTGGTGGAACAGAAGGAACCCACTCCGCAACCATCACTGCTGCTGAAGTAGTAGCATATCCATTCACAATGACTGAACCGTGGGTGGACGGTGCGCATCTCGTAATGGCTTCTGCCACTATGGGTGCACATAGAGGCTTATTGATTGCGACACCACGTGCATTCGGTGAGTTCCCTGCATTCGGTGGACGAGAGTACCCATCATTCATGGGCTTTCGTGCTCACTTAAACAGCAACTGGGAAGCAATTGGAGGTGGCGACACCACGTTGACCATGTCTCTAATCAACCCTGATGCAATTGGGTGGGTGGAACGATCAGGCATTTCCATCAAAGTCGATCCTTACGGAGACGCTGCGAACGGACGTGTTCGATACTTCCCAAGAGTTCGCTTCAATACTGTGATTACACAGGCACTTGGAGTCGTTCACTACACTGATCACGCCTAAACATTAGTGGGAGAGAGCTTCGGTTCTCTCCCTTTACTTTAATTGAGAGAAATATGGCTGATTACATAACGAAAGCACAGTTGCAAGCATATGGAAGCTTTAAAGGTGTTGCTGGTGAAGCAATTCTCGATCTAGTTATCCCTGCGGCTTGTGAGATGATAGACCTCTACTGTGGCAGAACATTCGCAGCAGCAGCAGAGACAGATCGTAAGTTTACTAGACTGGGACTTGAATCTGATGCTCTACAGGGTCGTACCTTGTATCTAGATGAAGACCTAGCGCAAGCTCCATCGGCTATCACAGGCATGGTTGTTGCTACAGACGTAGCATATCTGCCTGAGAACAAACCACCTTACTACGCCATAGTCTTGATTGCTGGCTCATGGGCTCATCCTACGATTACTGTTACGGGATATTGGGCCTACAGCAAAACGACACCGCCATCTGATATCGTAATCGCAGCCTTGCAATTGGCTAAGTGGATGTACGATCAGCGTGAGACAGGCGAAGGAACAAATGTTCTTATTACGCCTGAAGGTCAGGTTCTCCTGCCTTCCGGTCTACCTTCCTTCATCAAACTCATGCTAGATCCATATCGTAAAATAAGGATGGCCTAATGAGTGAGATACTAAGTATCTACGATGCCCTGGATGCAATAGTTATCCCTGGTGTCAATAGCCGCAACATTAATGAGATCACACTCGCCGTGAGACAGGATGATTTACCAACACGGATGCTTTTACCAAGTACACAAGGTGAACTAGAGTTCATCGCCATAGGCACCCTAACCAACCTGACATGGGTTATCAGAGATTTATGTCTCTGGGCACCTTTATCAGCAGGATCAGGCGTAGCACAGTTCTCAGAAGACATGGTAGCCTACATTGCTTCGTATATCGCTGCAATCAAAGTGATGCGTAATCCAACTACTTACAGCGTTATCACGGGCGTGGCATTCCAACTCGGCCCGGTTCCATGGGCTGCTAACGATTATTGGGCCATAGATGTGACCCTTACGATTGATGAGAAAATATAATGAAAATAGGAGAGATAAATGTATATTCCTTCAGTAAATAAAGTACAAATTGGACTTGAAGCTGCTTATGGAGACGGTGCAGCCGCAACTATTCAGCCTCCAGGAATTCTGGACATCCGGATTGATCCGAAGGTTGAAGCAGAACAACTCAAGGACAAGCGTGGTAACACTATGCCTAGCATGGAGAGTTTCATTAAGCGTCGATGGGTAGAAGGGATCGTAGAAGGATACTTGAACTACCAAGAGGCTTATGTATGGCTCGATAGCATGTTCGGTGAAGCTACACCTGCTGCTGGTGTCTACACCTACCTTGCATCGTTAGATTGGGACCCGGAAGTAGAGAAGTCAATAGCTCTTTATTACGGTCAAACTGGTCTTATTTACAAGGCAACTGGTGTTCTTCCTTCCGAGCTAACTATCTCTGGTGCTACTGGTGAGCCTGTACAATTCTCGTACAAGTTCTTCGGTGATACAGCAGTTGATGGTGCATCATTTGCTGCATTATCAGATGACGTTGTTGAATGGGCAATGGCGACACATGCCACAATCTATCTCGATGCAGGCAGAAGTGCCGAGCCGGGAACTACACCTATGACTGATGTAGCATTTAGATTTGCAGCTAACATCACAGCCAATCGAGTACCAGTATGGCACCTTGGCAATCAAACACCGGATACATGGAGAAACGGCAAGTGGGGTGGAGGTTTGAATCTTGTATTAGAAGCCGACGCAACCATCTTGGCACATCTTGGCGACATCATGGACGCAACAGCAACACCGCCAGTCTATGCAGTCCGCATTCGCATCACAGACACATCCAACATCCTTGATATCGACTTCGTGGGGGAAGCTATCATTCCTCCAAACGTCATCACCGATAGTGATGGCATTGTGACGGTCGAACTCGAGTTAGCTCCAACATACGGCTCACATGTTAACATGGTCTCATGTTGGGGTGCAGTTCTAACGGTGGCTCCATAATGATTAAATGGAACCTACCTAAAATGGATACTCCCGGTTATCTTCGTAGACGCCGGGAGATTGCTGTTCTTGTAGATGCCGACCCTACTCTGGAGAATATAGATGCCATAATTGAGTACTTACTTCCATACGTTGAAGTGCCGGAAGGCGAAGATGCTAAGGAAGCTTTGCTCGATGCTCCTGAGATCGTATATCAAAGAGCTGTATTGGAGCTACTTGGATACCACTTCGGTAAAGTGCCAGACCCAAAAGACGAGAAATCCGAAACGCTATAAGGCATGGAGGCAGAGTGCCTATTGAATTGGCGATTTTGGATGCTGCTTTGCAGTTCCATATCCTGCCAGATGAAATAGAGAATATGTCTGCTTATTGGTGGAATTTATGGCAGGTGTTTGTTCAGGAGAAGAACCGTGGGTAAAGTAAAGATACTTGATTTTATAATAAAGGCGCATGACAAAGCCTCTAAGCCACTTAAAAAGGGCGAGAAGGGTGTTCTTGGCTTGAAGGGTGCTTTAAAGGGCATGATCAATCCTGCTACTCTAGCGGCTGGTGCTGTGACAGGTATAGGTTTGGCTGCATACAAAGCTTTTAGTGACTTCCAATCGTATACTCGTGAGGTCGCAGACTTCGCAGCTATGATCGGCAGCACCACTGAAGAAGCCAGCGTCTTTATCCAGATGAGTGATGATTTCAACATCACCATGGACACTATGTTAGCATCTTTCCGTAGTATGGCTAAGAGCGGTTTAGCTCCTACGATTGAGGGTATGGAAGAGCTTCGTCTTCAATATCTCGCTATAAAAGACCCTGCTGAAGCATTATTCTGGATACAAGGAAAGATTGGGGAACAGGGTATCAAACAAATTCTACCTATGTGGGAACAAATTGATGGGTCTCTTATAGACTATGCCGAGAGCATGGATAAAGGACTAATCATTACCGACGAGATGAAAGAGAAGATGGAAAAGATCGAAATAGTATTGCGTGATGTAAAGGCTGCTTGGAAAGGCTTCACACTCAGCATTGGATACGATTTCGTAACCCTGGTCGAGAATTTTCTTTTTGCAGTGAGTGCTACTACACTTCTTGAAAAAGCATTTAAAGAGGGGATCATCACTCAGGATGAGTATAATTTTGCCCTCAACCGAGTAGCAGGTGGTATGAGGCACCTAGGCGTATCTCTTACAGGTCTTGAAGAAAGACTCCTTGCGGTTAACAAAGCTATAGAAACTACAAAGGGAGAGTTCGTAAGAGGAACAATCTCCGTTGGTAAGTTCAAAGAAGCAATCATAGAGACAGGTGATACTGGTACAGAGGTAATGCGGGAGTTCACTCGATCCTTTATTAAAGAGTCGCTTGTTCGACAAATCTGGTCAGAAGCTTTTGCAGACGGGGTAATCACTGACTTCGAGAGAATAGATATGGCGGCACGGTTGAGAATGGCTGGCGTCAGTGATGAGATAATTCAGAACGTTAATGAAGCGGCTACGTTCGCCAACCTCGATCTAGATAGTATTCAAAATAAGATCAATGCCCTCACGGGTAATAAAGACGTGTTTATCAATGTTCACTACAGAGAACTAGATGATCCAAAAGCAGGTAGTAGAAGAATTCCAAGAGTTACCGACACACAGGCCGCAGCACAGGCGCAGGCTGACTTAATCAGAAAACGACTCGAAGAAGAACGACATGGGCGTCCATACCAATTCGGTGGTACATTCAATGTTGGTGGTTTTGGTGGTATCGATAGCGAGCTCGTTAAGTTCAGAGCTACCCCTGGTGAGAAAGTAACTGTGGGTGGAGACAATGAAGCATTGTTAGCTAAAATGGATCAGATGCGACTTGGTATCGATAAATTAGGTCGAATTATTCCAATTGCAATTAGAGATGCAATAGAGAGAATACAATAATGACCATGACAGACATCGAAACTAAAATTTATCTAGGCTTGCCTCTCTTTGGTACTTCACTTGTGTATAATGGCGATTTTGAGCTACTCGATGGTGCTAATGACTTTAAGGATTGGACTGGAGAAGATGGTGGAGTAGACATAATTGATGAACAAGTACTAGTCAAAAGTGGCTCTCATGCCTGTAAGATGATTCAATCGGGTGTTGGAGATAAGATTCTTTGGCAACAATACCTTGTGTCTGCACATAAGCTGTATAAGCTCTCGTTCTGGACTCGTGGTGATGGCTCTGTGTCTGGTCGCTATTCTGTGAACGATGCTACGAATAATAAGGATATTATTCCTGTTACTGGAACTGGCATCTACGGTACTACTTATACATTGTTTGAGGTGGAGATTCCAATTCCGGTGGGATGTGAGACTTTAGTGCTTTACCTTTATAATCCCGGACCAATGGGCGTTGCTTATTTCGATGATGTTGTATTAACTCTCTTGACTTCTCGGTTTGTCGAAAACTCAGATGTTCTCGTAGACCCGCCTACCACATGGGAGACAGGCTTTCTAAGAGCAGGACCATTAGATTTGGTAGCAGACACGGGCATCTTGACAACGTATCTAGACAACTCTAAGTCCAATAACGCAGGTCTAGCCGGTCTGTATTCACCTAATCATATCAATGCCCTTACAGGATTTGAAGATGGCATGCCTATCAGAGTGATTATGGGCTTACCTATTACTGGAGAGCCAAATCTAGTAGCTAATCCTGGCTTTGAGACAGCAGGTGGTGGTGGTGCTGATGTATTTGCCAATTGGGAAGAAAGTGCTGGTCATGGTGGAGATATTTCAGATGAGGGTGTTATAGTTCATAGCGGTTCTCATGCTTGTAAAATATCGAAACCCGCTGGTCTCTGGAGGAACGTAAAAAGCGATAATATGGTTGTTGTTCCAGGTACTCTACTACGCTTCTCTTTTTGGACACGTGGAGACGACAAAGCCATAGGCGAATATGTCATTAAAGATGATACCAATAACGCTATTATTGTTTGGACATCGACTGGTGTATCTAGTACTACCTACACAGAGATTATCGAGGACTTTGTAGTTCCTCCAGGTTGTATATCAATTTACATACGGCTTGCTAATTATGGTCCTTATGGTGATGTTTATTTCGACGATGTGTCACTCAAAAAGATCATGTCAGAAGCTTCTGTTCGTTTCATAGGGCAAATAGTAGGCATTCGACCAACATCAGGACTATTCGAGAACCCTATTACTGAGGTTGGAGCCTATGATTGGATGAGCTTCCTGTCAATGCAAGAGGCAGGACTCCTTACCCTCACAGAAAACTTGCGTGTCGATCAAGCCTTAGATATTCTCATGCCACGTTTTATTGTGCAGCCAGAGAGTGAAGACTTCGATATCGGTGAAGAGATATTCGATCTTGTCTTCGTTGGGGATAGACCAAAGACAAGCATGGCAATGCTCTTTCAAAAGTTGGCTCAGAATGATATGGGTCGCATCTATCAGAAGGGCGATGGCACAATCAAGTTTGAGCACCGTCATACAAGACCAGAGAACTTAACGAGTTTTACTTTAGATGGGATAATGACTAAGTTCAAGATTGCTTACGAGCAGGCTGATATCTTCAATTTCATCACTACCCGAGTTTCGCCCACAGACATTGATGCAGATGCCACAACTCTAATTTGGGATCTTAGGGGTGCTCCGGAGATTAAGCCGGGTGAAACATTGACATTTAGATGCCCTTACACTGACCCAAACACAGGTGCTAGGATTACTGCTATAGAGGTGGTTGATCCTCCAGTAACGGAGTTTGGCAGCATTCAAGATTTCACTTCAACCGATATGGATGCCTATCTAACTGTAGTTATGGATATCGGTGCTAATATGACTGAAGTTCATCTCACTAACACTCATCCAACTCAGACTGGATATCTCAACGATCTACAGATTAGGGGCAAGGGTATCTACACTTACGACCGGATCTTGTACGATGCCGTAAACATGAGTAGCATTGTCACTAGAGGAGCACGTAAGAAGTTCGTTCGATTAGATCTACTCACAGATCCAACTAAGGGCAAGAACTACGCACACTTTATTTTGAGTAAGGTGAAGGGTCCGCATCTAAAGTCTACACTCATATCGTTTTTGGCTAATCAAACCAGCGGTCTAGCTTCATCTGTAATAAGTTTAGAACCCTCAGATCGTTTTACAGCACTTGAGACTGTCACGGGTGTTCAGAAGGACTTCTTCATCAACCGTCTGCGCTATAGATTGGTAGATGGGATGGTTTGGGTAGATATCTTACCTGCACCGGAAACATACGGCACGTTTATTTGGGACACGTCTCATTGGAACAGTGAAGACGACGCACATTGGAGTTTATAACATGAGTTTTGTAGCTAGGAGTAAAGATAACCCTGGAAACGTTGGACGATCTGCTGATCAGCAAGCATCTGTCGATAATGATGATTATTTCAAGGTAGCATACGTTCAGATCGTTGTGAAAGACTGGGCAGTTGCCAATGAGGTTGCCAATGGGCAGTATTATTTCCAATGCCCGCCTAAATTAAACGGGCTGAATCTGACCTATTGTCATGCCTACACGATCACTGCTGGCGTAACAAATGCCCAGGGTATACAAATTCACAATCTGACCGAAGCCGCAGATATGCTCTCGGCTCTCTTGACCATTCCGACAGGCGTCAAAGACTCAACTACTTACACAATTGATGGTGCTGAGGACGATGTAGCAACCGATGATGTTCTTCGCATCGATGTAGACGCTATTCACGATACACCAGCGGAAGGCTTAATTATTACGCTAGGATTTACACCATAATGAGTGTCACAATTGGTAATCTCACAGTACAGAACACAAATGAGCAGACGCCTAACTTCAACCATAATAACAATGGTTCGACGCTGGTTCTAATCATCAATTCTAACACGAACAACACAGTGAATAATATTCCTGCGTACAATGGCGTGAACATGATACTGATTCAGAAGATCAGTGATGGTTCTCGACGATGCTGGATGTACTATTTAGACAATGTACCCCAAGGTAACAACGTAGTAGACTGGGGTATGACTGGTCCTATCAATCACCGTAGCCAAGTCATAAGCCTTGTAGGAACTGATATTGTGGGAGGCTCACTAGGTGCTATTGGCTCTGATACGAATGGAACAAGTGTCCAGGTCATTCTAGGCGCTACTGAGAGTGGAAGTCGAGTTATCGGTGGGATATGTAAGCAGACGAATGAGAATATCGTTCCCGGCGCTGATACTGTAGAACTCGATGATGCACAGATCGCAGCAGTAAACAATAGAGGTTGGGCTGGTTGGGAGACAGGTGGAGGCGCTGTAACTATAGACGCTTCCTGGGCTACCCCTGGTGCAGCATCTTTCAACGTAGCTGAGTTCCAAGTCGATCCCAGTTTAGCTATGCCAAGAAGAACAGCATTATTTATATAGGAGTTTAATATGGCAACATTCACAGTTCAACAAGTAACCCGATTAGGA
>SDBT01011680.1_pt1 | contig 14120 bp, 14 predicted proteins | sample 2277101 | NCBI WGS metagenome assembly SDBT01 (sample SAMN10404973, study PRJNA504765) | marine sediment metagenome | isolation source: marine sediment core GS10_PC15, 103 cmbsf | place: Arctic Ocean: Southern Knipovich Ridge | collected 2010 | reverse complement strand
ACAAAAGTCGGATGGCCTTTCGTATTTTCAGAACGGTAGTGACGGCGATCGTGGTCATGTTGGCCGCGTGGATGATCATTGGTGGGCTGTCGGAAGGAATGCAGACCTGGCAGGAGAGCAGTACCGCCAGGACCGAGCTCGTCAAACCGGTCTTCCAGGTGCTCGGCGGGGCGGCGCTGTTGACCGTGATATTCTGGTTCCTGTGGACCGATTCGCCGGTCAAGCGCAACCTCGAGAATATCTTCTCGATTCCGGAGTTGCTTGGCAAGCTGGCGTTCACGCTGGCGCTGCTGTGCATCTATCGCGTGGGCTTTCACGTGCCGCTGCCCGGGATGGATCAACTGCGACTTGCGGAGTTTATGGATGTCGCCAAGGATAGCCTGTGGGGCCAGGCGCTCCAGACGGCCAATATGTTCACCGGCGGCAACCTTGAGAGGTCCACGCTGTTCGGCCTGGGGATCATGCCCTATATCTCCGCGTCGATCATCATGCAGCTGCTGACGACGGTTCTTCCGTCCCTGGAGCGTTTGCGGAAGGAAGGCGCCGCGGGCACGAAGAAAATACAGGAATACACCCGCTATCTGACGGTCGCCCTTTGCCTGGTGCAGGCGACGGCCTGGATGAGCTACATGCGAGGCAACCGCCTGCTATATCCGGACTATGTCAACAGTTTCTCGATATTGCTGCTCGGCGTGGTGGGGCTGACCGCCGGGACGATCTTCCTGATGTGGCTGGGCGAGCAGATTGACGAATACGGCATCGGCAACGGCATCAGCTTGCTGATCATGGCGGGCATCGTGACACGTATGCCGACGGCCATACTCGACTTCGCCAAGAACGTCCGACTGGACGTTACCCAGGCCATCCCCGGCACTTACGGGCCTGATGCAATCATCATGCTGATTGGCATGTTCCTGTTTGTGGTGGCGGGCGCTATCTTGATAACGCAGGCCCAGCGGCGCATACCCATTCAACAGGCCAAGCACACGCGAGGGCGAAAAGTCTACGGCGGCCAAAGGCAGCACGTGCCCCTGAGAATAAACCAGGGCGGCGTCATGCCGATCATCTTTGCCTCGGCCCTGATGATGTTCCCCGGCGTGATCATGGGCTGGGTCAGTCGGGCCTGGCCCAATCGCGCTACTGCATTCATAGCCGATGCCTTCAGGACCGGCGAGTACATTTACACGGTCATATACATCGGGCTGATCTTCTTCTTCGCCTACTTCTGGACGACGGTGCAGTTCCGTCCGAAGGAGTACGCCGAGAACATGCGAGACCATGGCAGTTTTATTCCTGGCCTCAGGCCAGGCAAGCGCACGGCGGACTACCTCGAGAAGGTCATGGAGCGCATTACCTATTGCGGTGCGGCGTTCCTTGCATTGATTGCAGTATTGCCTATGATAATGAGCAATGTGGTCGGCATTCCGTGGCGGATCAGCGGTTTCCTGGGCGGCACGGGACTGCTTATTATGGTTTCGGTGGCGTTGGACCTGGTGTACCGTATCGAATCCAACCTCGTGATGCGTAATTACGGTGGCTTCCTTGGCGGCAGCACACGAATAAAGGGAGCGTACCGATGAGAATAGTGCTTATGGGCCCGCCGGGCGCCGGCAAGGGCACACAGGCAAAGCGGCTGACGGATGAGTTCGGAATGACTCACCTGTCCAGCGGCGACATTTTCCGCTCCCTGCGGGCGAGCGGCTCGGACTTGGGCAAGCAGCTGGCGGTCCGCATGGGCGCCGGTGAGCTCGTGCCGGACGATCTGGTCGTGTCGATAATGAGCGAGGCCATCGCGGAGAACGACTCCGCCGACGGCCTGATGCTGGATGGTTTTCCGCGGACGGTTCCCCAGGCTCAAGCCTTGGACGAGCAGTTGATCGGGGCCGGAACGCCGCTGGACGCGGTGGTGGTGATCGACGCGGACGAGAACGTTATCGTCGAGCGCATCACCGGACGGCGAAGCTGCCCAAAATGCGGCAAGGCCTTCCATGTGAAGTTCATGCCCAGCGCCGACGGTGATTACTGTGACGTTTGTCAAGGCAAGGTGGAGCTCACACAGCGTGAAGACGACACCGAGAGTGTTGTCCGGTCGCGCCTGGCGGCCTACGTCGACCAGACGCAACCGGTCTTGGGCTACTATCGCGCCGCCGGCTTGGAAGTGATCGAACTGGATGGCGGCCGATCGCCGGAAGAGGTGACGGCCGACCTGACCGAGGCCCTACAGGCTATCGGGCTTCGGAACTGAAGGGCGCACCGTGACGGCAGCGCTCAAGACAGAGCAGCAGATCGAGCGGATGCGTTCGGCTGGACGACTGGTCCGGCAAGTGCTGAATCGCCTGGGCGAGATGATCGCGCCGGGCATTACAACTGAAGAAATGAATGTCGAGGCCGAGCGGATGTGTCGTGCCGGCGGCGCCGAGCCCCTTTTTAAGGGCGTGCCCGGCCGCGGAAAGGCAGGCCCGTTTCCCGGCAGCATATGCTGCTCGCTGAATGACGAGGTCGTCCACGGGATACCCTCGCCCCAGCGGACGATCCGCGAGGGCGACATCGTCAGCGTGGATTTCGGCGTCAAGCTGGCTGGCTGGTGCGGCGACGCGGCAGAAACGTTTATCTGCGGCGATGTGCCGGAGAACGTTCGTCGGCTGGTGGACGTGACGCGGCAAACGCTGGCGATCGCGGTGGAAATGGTTCGGCCCGGCATGGGCTGGTCGACCATCGCAGCCGCCATGCAGAGCTACGTTGAGGCCGAGGGATTCTCGGTCGTTCGCGAGTTCGTCGGCCACGGCATCGGCAGCACGATGTGGGAGGAGCCCAAGGTGCCTAATTTTGTGTCACCGGAGCTCCGAGCCAAGGACATACTGCTGGCTGAAGGCATGGTCCTGGCGATCGAGCCGATGGTGAACCTCGGCTCGGCAGACGTACAAGTTGCAGGCGACGGATGGACCGTCGTGACACGAGACGGATCGCCGTCGGCGCATTTTGAGCACATGTTGGCCGTCACGCCTGCCGGTGTGGACGTGCTGACGAAGTGATGACAGGTGATGTGATGAAAGTACGATCGTCCGTAAAACGAATATGTGAGAAGTGTCGGGTCATCCGCCGTAAGGGCGTGGTGCGCGTGATCTGCACGAATCCCAAACATAAGCAGCGCCAGGGCTAGTCCTGGCTGGGAGATAGGCATATGCCACGTGTTTCAGGTGTAGACATTCCCAACGACAAGCCAACCGTGATTTCGCTGACATACATTTTCGGCGTGGGCAGAAAGTCCGCCGAGGATATGTGCGACCAGCTCGGGCTGGACCGCGCGAAACGGGCCAAGGAGCTCACCGAAGCCGAGCTGTCGCGTATTGCTTCGCTCTTGGAGCAGGAGTACGTGGTCGAAGGGCAACTACGACGGCAAGTTCAGCAGAACATCGCTCGCATGCGGGACATCACCTGCTATCGCGGGCTCCGGCACCGGCGCGGCCTGCCCGTCAACGGTCAGCGGACCAAGACCAACGCTCGCACACGCAAGGGCCCGCGCAAGACGGTGGCCGGCAAGAAGTCCGTCAAGGAGATGCGTTAAGCTATGGCACAGTCACGCAAAAGCAAGAAGGTCAGGCGCAACGTCGGGCGCGGTATAGCCCACATCAAGGCTACTTTCAACAACACCCTGATAACGATCACCGATATCAACGGCGAGGTGTTGTGCAGGGCGTCTTGCGGGACCATGGGCTTCAAAGGGTCGCGCAAGAGCACGCCGTTCGCCGCTCAGCGCGCGGCGGAGACAGCCGCCTACGCCGCCAAGAAAATGGGCATGACCGAAGTGGAAGTACGGGTCAACGGCCCCGGCTCCGGCCGGGAAGGCGCAGTAACGGCAATTCAGTCAGCCGGGCTGAAGGTGCTGTCCATCGAGGATGTTACCCCGATCCCGCACAACGGTTGCCGGCCGAGAAAGAAGCCACGGGTCTAACTAGCCCTGATATAGGAGCAACGAGCCAATGGGACGTTACACAGGACCCACCGATAAACTTTCGCGCCGAGAAGGCATCAACCTGATGCTCAAGGGCGCACGCTCGGAAAGCGGCAAGATCGAGCGACGCATGGTGCCCCCCGGGCCGCACTACTGGCGACGCGGCCGGATGAGCGACTACGGGACGCGCCTCCGCGAAACGCAGAAGGTCAAACGGTACTACGGTGTTCGCGATCGGCAGTTCATGAAGTACTTCCACCAGGCCGAGCGGCAGAAGACCGACACCGGTGCGGCACTGCTCAGCCTGCTCGAACGCCGGCTGGACAACGTGGTCCACAAGCTGGGCCTGGCGCCGTCGCGTCCGTCGGCGAGGCAGATGGTGACGCACGGGCACATCTACCTCAACGGTCGACGCATGAACATCCCCAGCTGCCGGGTGTCCGTGGGCGACATTGTCACCGTCAAGCCCGCCGAGCGGTCGCTGGGCCTGGCCCGTGCCCGCCTGGAGGAGATCGGCGAGCCACATCTTCAGAACTGGCTGCAACTGGATATGAAGAAACTGGAAGGCACCGTCACCGCCGTGCCAACGCGCGATGACGTGATGATTCCCGTTGAAGAACAATTAATTGTCGAGTTCTGCAGCCATTAGGCGCAGACGACCAATGGTTATAGGGACGCTAGCGGCCCGGCAACACGATTGGAGCAAAATCGATGCAAATCAGGTGGCGCGGCTTAGAATTACCCACACGTGTGGTCAGTGATCAGGCGGTCTCGACACCGACGTACGGCCGGTTTACCGTCAAGCCGTTCGAGCGCGGTTTCGGCACTACCGTAGGAAACTCTCTTCGTCGCATCCTGCTGAGCAGCCTGGAAGGTGCGTCGGTGACGAGTGTCAAGATTGCCGGAGCGGGCCACGAGTTCATGTCCCTGCCGGGCGTGACGGAAGATGTCACCGACATAATCCTGAACGTCAAGAGCCTCATCGTGAAAAGCCACTCCGATGATGCCAGGACCCTTAGGCTTCACAGCGAGGTCAAGGGCCCGGTTACGGCAGGTATGATCGAGGCCGATCCGGCTGTGGAAATCATGAACCCGGACTTTGTCCTGGTGACGCTGAGCGACGATGTCGCCTTCGACATGGAGATGGTCGTCGAGACCGGGCGCGGGTACATGCCGGACGAGGAAATGATCGATCCGGACGCGGACCAGGAGATCGGCATAATCTACGTGGACGCAGCCTTCTCGCCGGTCACGCGGGTTCGCTACAGGACCGAGGAGACCCGCGTCGGGCAGAAGACTAACTACGATCAACTCGTGCTGGAGATCTGGACCAACGGCACGATCACGCCGGAAATGGCGATGGTCGAGGCGGCCAAGATCCTCCGCAAGCACCTCAACCCATTCGTGCAGTACTTCGAAGTGGGCGAACAGATCGTGGATTCGATACCATCTGAAGCCGCCGGCGAGATCGACACCGAACTGCAGCAACAGCTCGCAATGAGCATTCACGAGATGGAACTGTCGGTGCGGTCGAACAACTGCCTGGAGGCGGGCAAGATCGAAACGGTCGGCCAATTGGTGCAGATGAGCGAGGCCGACCTGCTCAAGATTCGCAGCTTCGGCAAAACATCGCTGCGCGAGGTCAAGCGCAAGCTGACGGACCTGAATCTCTCGCTGGGCATGGATATGAAGATGCCCGAGGCGGTACATACGTCTGTCGCTCCGGAAGCAACAGGTGATCCGGGCGACAAGTAGTTTACTTAACGAATATCATCGGTGAGGAATTTGTCTCATGCGTCATCGAGTGGATGGCAAGAAACTGTCTCGCACGACCAGTCACCGCCGGGCTCTCAGGCGGAACATGGCCGCTGCGCTTATTCAGCACGGTGCAATTCGCACTACCGAGCCCAAGGCGAAGCAGCTTCGCCGGTTCGTCGAAAAGCTGATCACCATGGCCAAGAAGGACACGCTTCACGCGCGCCGGCAGGTGGTCGCCAAACTGACCGACCGCGAGCTGTTCAACGACGAAGGCGAACTCGAAGAGGCAACGCTCGTTCAAAAGCTCTTCGGTGAGATCGCTCCGCGATATGCCGACCGCCCCGGCGGCTACACTCGCATCATTCGCCTCGCCGAGCGCCGCATCGGCGACGCCGGCCGGCAGGTGCTGCTTCAGTTGGTTGAAGAAGACATCGCTGAAGGCGGCGGCGGCGGGGCGTCGCGCCGCAAGAAGCGGGCCGCCATGCTCCACGGACTGGTGGCTGCGGTCGTCGAGGCCGAGCCCGAGACCCAGGCCGACGACGCCGACGAATCCGACGACGCCGAAGCCGACGACGAGGCGGCCGAATCCCAGCAGCCGGCAGAGGACGCCGACCAGGAAGACCAGGGCGAGCAGAAAAAATAGGCCATGGCCACCCCGGCGCCGCCAACGGCCCACATAATCCGTGCATCAGCCCGCGCTTTGACCGGCGCGGGCTTTTTCTTACAATTCACCCAGCGGTGGGTGGATCGGCACTGCGGCTGGCCTGAAAGGAACCCGACGATGAAAGATCCCGATTGCATTTTCTGCAAGATTGCCGCTGGTGAAATCCCGGCGATGAAAGTGTGCGAGGACGACGCAGCCCTGGCGTTCATGGATATTGGGCCACTGGCTGAGGGGCACGTGTTGCTGGTCCCCAAGACTCACACCGAAACGCTCGACGGCATGTCCGCCGAGCAGGCTGCCGCCGTGCTGCGCCATCTGCCGGCGCTGGTGGGGGCGGTCAAGGCGGCTACGGGCTGTGAGGGCGTCAACGTCCTCCAGAACAACGGACGCGTCGCTCACCAGGTCGTGCCGCACGTGCACTTTCACATCATCCCGCGCAACAGCGGCGATGAGTTTCACTTCAACTGGCCGGCCGGTGAGTACCCGCCGGGCCGGGCCGAACGGCTCGCCGAGTCGATACGCGACAATCTCAGCGGCTGACCGGCCGGCGAATACCCCCGAAAGAGTCTTGACCGGGCGGGCGCGCGTGGTTAGACTTCCAGATTAATGTTGGGGCCAGGCCTGACGCCGTAGCTTCGGACAGCCGCGGTAAGGCCCGCGCCCAATGGTGCTTGACGATGGAGCTTCAGGTGAGCTGGGCGCAACTGGGCGAAACGATCTTCAAGGTCGTTTATATCTTCTGCTTGGTGATGCTGTCGCTGTATGGCATCCATCGCTACGGCTTGGTGTACCTGTACTATCGCCACCGCCGCAACCTGCCCAAGCCTCTCGGCAAATTCGATAAGCTGCCGCGCGTGACCGTCCAGCTGCCGATGTACAACGAGCGACGCGTGGTGCGGCGGATAATCGAAAAGACCTGCCAGATCAACTACCCGCGTGAGCTTCTTGACATCCAGGTGCTGGACGACAGCACGGACGACACCTCGGAGATCATCAAGGAGGCGGTAGCCGAGGCCCGGGCCAAGGGCTTCAACATCGAATACCTCCATCGGGGTGACCGCACGGGCTACAAGGGCGGCAACCTCGCCTTCGGAATGAAGCACATCAAGGGCGAATTCGTGACGATCTTCGACGTGGATTTCGTGCCGCACCCCGACATCCTGAAACGATCGATCCACTACTTCACCGATCCGAAGGTCGCGGTGGTCCAGACGCGGTGGGAGCACCTCAACCGCGACGACAGCGTGCTGACCAAGTCCCAGGCGATCCTGCTGGACGGGCATTTCATGATCGAGCAGGTCGCCCGCAATCGCAGCGACCGATTCATCACCTTCAACGGCACTGCCGGCACGTGGCGGGTGCAGGCCATCCGGGACGCCGGCGGCTGGCACTACGACACGTTGACCGAGGACCTTGACCTGTCCTACCGCGCACAGATGAAGGGCTGGCAGTTTGTTTTCCTGCCGAATCTGACAGCCCCGGCTGAGTTGCCGCCGGAGATGACCGGCTTCAAGAGTCAGCAATTCCGCTGGACCAAAGGCGGCACGCAGACGGCCATGAAGCTACTGCCGAAAGTGATGATGTCGCGCCTGCCGCTGAAAGTGAAAGTCGAAGCCTTCTTCCAGCTTACGTGCTTCACGCTTCACATGTACATGGCTCTGCTTATTGCCATGATGTTCCCGGCGATGATCCTCAGGAGCCTGCCGATGGCGTCGACGTCGTTCTGGCGAGCGGCGTTCGACTCGAGCGTATTCCTGCTGGCGACGCTTTCCGGCAGCGTGTTCTACATGGCCGGCCAGGTGGAGCTGGTGCGCAACTGGCGAGCAACGCTGAAATTCCTGCCGATGTTGATGGCGTTAGGCATCGGCCTGTGCGTGTCGAACACCAAGGCCGTGCTGGAAGCCCTCATCGGCCGCAAGAGCGAGTTCGTCAGCACGCCGAAGTTCGGCGACGCCGCGTCGGACGCTCCGCTGCGGCCCGCGGCGCCGGCCGGCAAGACACACAAGACATCCTGGTTACCTTACGCGGAATTCGGCATGGGCCTGTACATGGTGGCTTGTGCGATCTGGAGCGCGGTCCAATACGGCGTGGGGTTGATGGGGGCGTCGTTCCTGATGCTGTTCGCGTTCGGCTTCTTCTACGTGTCGCTGCTGAGCTTCCAGGAGGAGTGGGCCAGGAAGCGGGCGGCGGCGCCCGTCCGCGGAGCCGTCAAGGCGGCGTCAACGGTCGAACTCTGACGCCCTGGCGGTGCGCCTGCGATGAATGCGAGGGGAGGGACTCGAACCCTCATCCCTTTCGGGACTAGGACCTAAACCTAGCGCGTCTGCCAATTCCGCCACCCTCGCGTGGCATGCTTCGAGCCGATCGTCACGCCCTCGGCCCGTCCGAAACAGGGCGAACAACTCGCCTGAACGCAGCAAGATCTTCGCTGTCCGAGACTTCCAAGCCGCCTCTGTCGGGCTCGTCCGTCGTGAAGCGGCCCCGACGCACCGACAGATGGAAAACGCTTCTCAGGGCCATTTTATATTCATCGGGCCGCCTCATGCGGCGACACAAATTCTTCTATGTGCCGAAAAATCATCTCTTTGCCGGGAACTTGCCGGCTGCCGGCGCGTCTAATATTAGGAAAGCTGCACCAGAGATTCCACTGTTTTCGTCGGCCCGGCCATGCAGGCGACGGTTGGCGAGGGGCTGTCTGGTACTCGGGGGAGCAGAGCAGGCCTCTCGCCGTCGGCGCGAGCGATGCCGGGCCAGGAAAGGGCATTGCGATGGCCACGATCTTCACGTGCGAACACTGTGATCGAATCTTGTCTGTTGGGGCGGGCCGCCGAGGCGCCGCGACCTGTCCCTACTGTCGCCGACGGACGGAAATTCCCGCCGCACTGGCTGGGCTTCCGGTTCCGCAGATCCCGGGACGCCGCCTTCCTTCGCCGGCGGATGACGACGCGCCGGAGCCCGCCCCGGCCGGTTCAGCCGATAGCTCGGCCGTCATGCGTCGAATAGCCGCCGCCATGCCGTGGGTGATCAGCGCGGCAGTCCACGTGGCCGTCGGGCTGATACTGATGGCCCTGGTGTTCATAGTCATCAGGCCCGCGGATGCACGGGTCATTCCGCCGCCGGAGGTCAGCGTTACGTCTTTGATCAAGCCGATCTTAGTACAATCAGGGCGGCGGCAGGAGGGCCGCAACAGCCTCAAGCCGCAGCCGGCACGGCCTTTCAGCGGCCGGGAGTGGGCGCCCCGCCGGCTGCCGTCGAGGCTGACCCAACTTGACCAGCTCGTGATCGGCATTGTCGGGCCGATCTCCGAGTCGGGCCGGTCGGGCCTGAACGGACCCAGCGACGGCGACGGCGGCGGGCGGTTAGTGAGGTTTACCGGCACGGAGGCAAGCGCATCCAACGTCGTCTTTGTCGTGGACAGGTCCGGTTCGATGCACAAGACGTTCGGCATAGTGCGTCGCGCGATGCAGGACTCGATCAGTGAAATGCGATGGGACCCGATGGCCCGCTCCGACGAAACCGCCCCCATCAGGCAGGCCTTCCACGTGATCCTCTTTGCCGACGGGGATCCGATAGAGCATGACGCGATGCGGCTGATCCCGGCCACTGTGGACAATAAGGTCGACGCCTGTGCGTTTATTCATACAGTTGAGCCGGGCGGACAGACAGACCCGATTCCCGCCTTGCGACGGGCCTTCCGGGTGCTCGCCGGCGCGGACCCCAATCGGCCTGGAAAAGTGATCTTCCTCCTGACCGACGGCGACTTCCCGGATAACCAGGACGTGCTCGATACCGTCACTCGCCTCAACCGGTCTGGAGACATAATGATAAACACCATCCTGTTCGGCCACCGCAGCCTGGAGGCTGAGCAGGTAATGCAGCGGATCGCCAGAGAAAGCGGCGGTCGCTATAATTTCATAGGCTTGGATCAGATTCAAGGCGACTTGCGCTGATTGCCTTGCGGCGCGTCCGCACTGGCGACCTCGCAGAAAAGAACCGTTGCTGATGATGTCGCCAAATGATAAGATTTCTCTTGTTCTTGCGGCTTCAGCGCCGCCGACGCAAAATAGGCAAACAGACCGCATGAACAGCCATATGAAGGCAAACGCCAACTGTTTGCCGGAGGCACGATTATGTTGGTCGAGTTTAGCTGCGAACATTGTGACATGCTTCTAAGTGCCGATGTCGAAGCCGGCGCGGAAGTTACCTGTCCTCACTGCCAGAACGTTACGATTGTTCCCGAAGGCCTGGCGTCTCTGCCTCGCCCCCAAGTGCCGGGACAGGAGCAAGCCGACGCGGCTGGGCAATCCCCTCCACCTCCCGCTCAACAGACTGAAGGCGAGGAGGAGGAGACGCTCGAAGAAGAGCACGCGCCGGGCGGCGCGATGCGGACGCTGGCGCTTGGCATGCCCTGGCTTGTAAGCGGGTTCTTCCATATTGCCGTGTTGTTGATCCTGTCGTTGATCGTGATGTACGAGATCCTCGACAAGAGCAAGGAGGTCGCCGCAGCCGAAGCGGTCACGCTGCCGGAGCAGGTGGAGTTTCTCACCGACACCGTCGAGGCGATGAGTGAGACGCCTTCACTGCGTCCGACAGAGGATCGCGACTTCGCCCCAAGGGAACGGCCGTCCATCAATGAGAGCCAGGCCTCCGATGTAGTTTCGCCGATTGCCATGGAGGCCGTGGGTGCGACGGGAGGTCCTGGCTTTGCCGGGCCTGGCGGCGACGGGCGCGGCACGGGCGGCGGGATGTACGGCAGCCCGAGTGTCGGCGCAAGGAGCGTCGTCTACGTGATCGACCGGTCGGGCTCGATGCACAGGACATTCGGCCTGGTCCGCGCGGAAATGCTGAGGTCCATAAGCAATCTCACCGAACAGCAGGATTTTCACGTGATCCTCTTCGCCACCGGCGACCCGCTCGAAAAACAGCCCGACCGGATGACGCCCGCTACCGACGAATACAGGCAGCGGGCGGCGCTTTTCCTGGCCAGTGTCGAAGCCGAAGGGTCCACCGACCCGATACCGGCCTTGAGAAAAGCCTTCCTGGTGCTCTCCGCGGCCAGAGCGGAGAGGCCCGGCAAGCTCATCCACCTGCTGACCGATGGCGACTTCCCGAACAATGCGGCGACCCTCGAGGAAATCAGGCGGCTGAACAGAAATGGCCAGGTGCATATCAACACCTTCCTGTACGGGCAGCGCCCCGAGGAAGCGGAAAGGGTGTTGCAGCAGATAGCCGATGAGAACCAGGGCACGTACAAATACGTCAGCCCGGATGAGGCCTACTAGGAATCGTCATGTTGCAGCGATGGACAATACTTGCAGCTCTGCTGGCCGCGACGACAGTGATCGGCGCAGACGAGCTGATAATCGACGGCCTGCGCTATCCCGACGCCAGGATAACAGGCGTGGAGGATTGTGAGATTGTCTTCCAACTCGCAGGCCGTCAGGGGACCGAATCGCTGGCCCATGTGGACTTCATCCAGCTTGATCGCGAGGACGATCTCAACCAGGCCGAGACGCTGATGGCTGAAGGTGAGGTGGCCGATGCCCTGACGCTCTATCGCAGGGCTCGAGAGGCCGACCGAAGGTGGGTCCAGGATCTGGCGGAGTTTCGCCGCATGTGGGCGCTGGACCAGGACGGGCGGATCGACGAGGCCGTCAAGATGTGGCTGAAGATCATCGACGACAACGACGCTTCGGCGAACGCCCGGGCCATGGTGCCCACCAACCTGGCCGAGGCCGGCGACCAGGCCAACCAGCTTGCCTACGACAGGCTGGAAGAAAGGCGCGAACGAGCCGGCGAAGACGATGAGTTGTGGAAAGTGATCATCGACCTCCAGTTGGCGATCGCCGAGCATGAGGACAACGACGCCGAGGCCGAGCGTCTGGCGGGCCTGCTGCTTGAGCGCAGCCGCGAGACAAACGGCGGAACAACGACATCCAGCGACCAGGTGGCTGCAAGCTTGCAGGGCGCGGTCGTGCTGGTGAGCAACCCGGACAAGGCGGCCGAGGTGGTGGAGATCATTACAGCCGACCTGTACAGGTATACCGAGGGCCAGTTGTCGACGGCGCTGTGGGCGCTCGGCAAGGCCCAACTGATCCTGGCAGAGGCCGGCGAGGGCGAAGAAAGACGGTCGCTGCTGACTGACGCCGGCAACAACCTCATGTATGTCGTGGTGTTTTTCGGCGAGTCCGACCGGGCTGCTGAGGCCTACTACCGGGCCGGGCGGGCCAACGAACTGCTTGGCAACACTCAGGCTGCCCGGAACGCTTACGAGGCCGTCATCGCGGATCACGCCCAAAGCCCGTTCGCCGCTCAGGCGAGAGAATCTATAGATGCAATGAACGCCGAGTAATCGGCGACATACGACTGCCGCATGGCTGTGTCCGCGGTGAACACTGTGCTCTGGCTGCAGGAAGCAGCCTGAACATGAAGATAGTCGAAGGAGATGTTAAGAATGACTGGGATGGCGATGCTAGCCGCTGCTACCGAGATAAACTACTTCAGAGTGCTCCTTATCGAGGGCGGCCTGATCGGCTGGATTCTGTGGCTGATCAACTTCGTTACATGGATGCTGATCATAAAGTTCTTCATCGACATACGCAGAGAGACGATCATGCCCGAACTTACTCGCGGCCAGATTGAGGAACTCTTCGAGGCCAAGCAATATCGGGAAGTGCTAGAAGTGACCGACGGCGACCCGAGCTTCCTGGCGTTCGTCGTGCATTCGTCGCTGTCGCAGGCGAACTACGGCTACGCGGCGATGGAACGCTCGATGGAAGAAGCCGCCGAGGAACGTTCCGTCCAGATGCTTCGCGGCATTGAATGGCTGAACCTCATCGGCAACATCGGCCCGATGCTCGGGCTGATGGGAACCGTGTGGGGCATGATCTTGGCGTTCAACGAGATCAAGGCCGTCGGCGGCACGCCCAAGCCCGACCAGTTGGCCGGCAGTATCGGCATCGCCCTGGTCACCACGCTGCTGGGCCTGATAGTGGCCGTGCCCGCCCTGTCGGCCTATGCGGTGCTGCGGAACCGCATCGACGCGATGTGCAGCGAGGCCCTGGTGATGTCGCAGGATTTCATTTCAACGTTCCGTCCTGCGCCGAAACGAGGCTAAGCTCCCGCCGGCAAGGACGAGCGTGACGGCGCTGCGGCGCCGGGAGAAGCATTATGGCTAAGGTCAAGAGAGCACGAGCCGCTAGCGGCGAGGTCGACTTCAACATGACGCCGATGATCGACGTGACGTTCCAGTTGATCATCTTCTTCATCATCGCCGGCCAGATGGTCTCCGAGGAGCTGGCGGCGTTGATACCCCCCACGCCATACCAGTCGCTGGCGTCGGAGGAGTTGAACAACACGCGCTGGCGGATCGTCAATATCTCCTCCAAGGCGGGCAACGATCCAAACGCTGCGGACTCCGACGCCCGTGAGGCGGACGAATGGCGGGTCGGCGGCGAACGGATACCCATCAACGACAGGGAGGCCCTGGTCGCCAAACTCCTGGCGGAGATGGCGAGGGACCAGGTGCCGCCCGAAGAGCGCCAAAACCTGATCGTGGAGATTCGCGCCGATTACAGAGTGCCCTACAGCGCAGTGGAGCCTGTGCTGTTGGCGTTGAGAGATGCCGGGATCGGAAGGATGAACATCACGGCCATTGTCGATACGTCGAAGTGATGGGAGCAGCACCATGGCAGATGACACAATACAAGACGACAGCGCAGGCGCCGGCCGCTACGTGTCCCCGCG
>SDBT01011678.1_pt1 | contig 14122 bp, 11 predicted proteins | sample 2277101 | NCBI WGS metagenome assembly SDBT01 (sample SAMN10404973, study PRJNA504765) | marine sediment metagenome | isolation source: marine sediment core GS10_PC15, 103 cmbsf | place: Arctic Ocean: Southern Knipovich Ridge | collected 2010 | reverse complement strand
TTGGGTATACAAAAGAATTATAATTGATGAACCTTTCCATTTATCATATCCATATGTTTTTAAATGGAATGAAGAATTTTATCTAATTCCGGAAAGTAGTAGAGATTTATCAGTAAGGTTATATAAGGCGTTATTATTCCCATATAAATGGAAATATATAGGGAATCTCTTAAGTGGATATGCATATAAAGATCCATCAATATTAAGATATAATAATAAATGGTGGTTATTTGTAGGAGGATATTTGAATAGCGTTTTAAATCTATATTACTCTGATGACCTACTAACTGGATGGAAACCGCACCCAATGAATCCTATAGTAAAATTTGATAAAAAAATTGCTAGACCTGGAGGAAGAGTAATAATTTATAATAGTAAAATTTACAGAATGGCACAAGATAATGAAGCAAGCTATGGTATTCAGGTTTCTCCTATTGAAGTATATAAATTGTCTGAAGCCCTTTATGCTGAAAAGAAAATAAACAATAAAGCAATAGTAAGCTTTACCAATAAAGGATGGAATGCTGCAGGGATGCATCACATTGACTTGCTTCATATAAAAGACAAATGGATAGCAGCAGTAGATGGAAGAGATAGATAGTCTTATGTTCCGGATAGAAAAACAAGGTAATTGAGTAAGCCTCAGAGCAACCCACCTAGCTTCTTTATACAGAGCCGGTTAAGATGGGGCATGATGGGGATATTGCAGCTTTTGCTCTTTGACATAGTCCAAAAGGACAGACGGAATTAAGTGATTACCGCCGCTCGATTGATAAGTCCGTGTTCGTCCTTCCGCATGGGCTTCCACCGATCGGGAAGCAATTCCCCTAGGCGAGTGATCGGATGGCTTATGATGCCAGGACCGGATAAGGCCAAGGAACAGTGCCGTCGCCCGCGACCCGCGCTCGCTGCTTGCGAACAACCAGTTCTTCCTGTCCAGGGCCAGAGGAGGAATGGCGTTTTCAGCTGTGTTATTATCGAGCTTCAGCCGTCCGTCGTCGAGGTAGCGATAAAGCGCCTGGCGCTGGTTTAGGGCATAGTCGATGGCTTTCAGTTCCTCAATTCTTTTGAAGATACCGTCCAGAATCGGCCTGCTGCGCTGCTCTCGAACATTCCGCCGTTGCTCAGGGGCTATCTCATTGCACTCAGCTTCTATTTTGCAAAGCTGGGCGATCCGCGTCAGAACCTCTGTGGCTTTCTGGGGACGTGAAGATGCCGCCTCCTCAAACTTCCGATGGGTATGGACCCAACAGGATGCTTCAATAACCCATTCCAGCCGGAAGAGTTCATTGTAGACGCTGTAGGCATCACCATGGACATAGGCCCTGTAGCCATCCAGAAAATCCAGCGGTCGCTTTTTGCTTCGATCCCGTGAGAAGTCGAACACCACTAAGGGCGGACCGGGGCCACCGCGCACATAGACCCAAAGCCGGGCCTTGTGAACTTTTCCATTGCCCTTGACCCGAAGACGAATGATGGAGTCGTCGGTGAAGATCATATCACATGAGACGTATAAAATTGATTGCTGATAATGTTTTTTCAGAATCCAAATGCAGGTTATATTTTGTGCCTACAAGGTATGAAAAAATTAATAAAAAATTGTGGTGGACTCATAAAAATGATCTGAAGTGGGTGTTGAGTGAGTCGATGAAGATCATTTGGTTTTTTTGGCATAACCATATTTCGTTTCTTGGGTCTGATAATGGAAGCTAATTGATTGAGTTTCTGAATTTTAATTATTTGTTTCTTATAGTATATTTTGAGGTTTATGAATTCTCCACACGACAAGCTGCGGGGTATAACCTTGGCACCGCTTTGCCTTGCCTATAATAAGGGGTAGGTCAATTCTGTGATTTAAGTAATGTTCAAAGGAGTAGGGGGGAATTCCAAGTTAAATTCTATTTGGAGCTTATGAAGAATGAAAATCTGGATTGATATGGGTAATTCACCCCATGTTAATTTTTTTTGTGGTGTGATCCGCGAATTAAATCAAGACCATGATGTGCTATTAACCTCTAGATCTCTTGCCAACACCATTGAACTGCTTGATCTTTTCGGGTTGTCCCATCATGTCGTCGGCAAGCATTATGGTAAGAATATAATAAAAAAAATATTCGGTTTCATAATTAGAATTATTCAGCTTTATAATTTTCTAAAAAATAGGGGTATTGATGTTGCCATTTCTCACAGCTCGTTTTATTCACCATTGGTTTCAAAGCTGCTGGGCATCAATTGTATTTATCTAAACGATAATGAACACGCCGCCGGCAACCGGATTTCATTTATTTTTGCTGACAAAATAATGATACCCGAGTATCTCGAGGAAGAAAAAGTTTACCGACAGTGGGCTAAACCTGATAAAGTAATCAAGTACCCGGGTGTTAAAGAAGGTATCTACCTTTGGAACTACCAACCCAAGACTTCAGGAAAATTTCAAATAGATAATCCCGAAAAAAAGACGGTCATCTTTATCAGGCCCGAGCCATGGAATGCGCAATATTACAAAGGTAAACGTAATTTTCTGGATGATCTTTTAATTAATATTAAGGAAAACTGTAAAATAATATTGCTGCCCAGGGGGGAGATTCAGAAAGCCTATTATCAGCAAGAAAAATTTAATGGTGTCTTTGTTCCGGAAACTTCCATCAGTTTAAATGATATTATGGTAATTTGTGATCTTTTTATTGGTGCAGGGGGCACCATGACCCGCGAAGCAGCGGTGCTTGGCATTCCGACCATTTCTATTTATCAGGATGAGCTTTTGGATGTGGACAATTATTTAATTCAAAAAGGGTCCATGACCCACAAAAAAGAACTTGACTCGATATTTGTCATTGATTTTTTGGAGAAAAATGACAAAAAGCCTCCCGATAAGGAATTGTTGCAAAAGGGTAAAGCAGCATACGATTTGATTAAAAATACTATTTTAGAGAAAACATAACAAGAAAGGAATGTTTCGATGTTAAAGTGCGGTTTTATTGGATTTGGCAGGATGGGGATTACGCATTTTTCTATCCTCAACAGTCACGATTCGGTGCAAATTGCTGCCGTATGTGATCACTCTAAAACCCTGTTGAATGTTCTGGGTAAGTATGTGGATATTAAAACCTATTCTGATTATCAGGAAATGATCGATAAGGAACGACTTGATTTTGTGATTATCTCAACTCCTACCGGATCTCATGCGGAAGTAATAAAAAAGGCTCTCGATCATAACTTGCACATATTCACCGAAAAGCCACTTACCTTGACCCCGGACGAAGGACAGGAAGCCTTAAAGCATCTTGAAGGTAAGAATCTTGTGAACCAGGTGGGTTATGTGAATCGCTTTAATGAGGTCTTCGTGGAGGTCAAAAGACTGTTAGATGCCGGCGTGATTGGTGAGATTAAAAATTTCAGTTCGGAAATGTATGCAGCCACAGTATTGAAAGATTCGAAGGCCAGTTGGCGCGGTAAAAAAAAGATGGGCGGCGGTTGCATGTATGAATTTGCTTCGCACTGTATTGATGCTGTCGTTTATCTTTTGGGACAACCATACAAGGTGGTCGGCAGCATTATGCAAAGTATTTATTCGTCCGGGGTGGAGGATCTTGTTATGTCGAATTTTATTTACAATAACGGCTGCAGCGGCTCAATTATGGTCAACTGGAGCGATGAGACCTATCGTAAGCCCACAAATATTGTTAAAATTTTCGGTACAAAGGGAAAAATAATAGCCGATAAACAAATGTACAAGATTTTTTTGAAGGAAAAAAATCAGGACAATGGCTTCCATGAAGGCTGGAACACCCGGTATATTACAGATTTTGCCAAAAGCGTTCGATTTTACGTCAGAGGTAATGAATTTACCAGGCAATTAGATTATTTTGTAAATTGCATCAAAGAAAGCCGTACGGACAATATCTCGAGTTTTGATGAGGCCTGTAAAACAGGTATCGTAATGGAAGAAATACGAAAAGATTCTGCTAGAACAATTTCATCAGATGAAATCCCATCACAAACATCGGAGATCTTGCTAAAGGCTGGGAAAAAAACATCCTTTTGGAAAAAACTCTTTCGCATCTCGAATTAATTTTTTGATAAACGGGAGAATTATTTATGCTTGACCCCATCATTTTCGGTGATAACCAGTTTTTTGGAATTAATCATATGTCAGAGGAAAAAGCGCAGGCTCAATTTGAAAGATTCAGGGATGTGAACGCAATAATCGATGTAGTTGATATCGCCTATGATGCCGGTATCAGAGCCTTTATGTTCAACACCCATGGACTTGTAAAAGATATTTGCGACCATTTTCGCAATAATCCCTCCCGCTACGCTGATTTGAAGCTATACATTTCTATGCCTTATGCGCACAAATATGCCAATGCGGTGGCTGAAAAAGGGATTTTTGGGGCGCTTAAGGACATCATAATTGCAGATAGCAGTGCGAGCGACATTGTCGGCATGCTTACGAAGGGAGGTTTCTCTTTGTTTGAAAAAGATATGGTCCGGGTGGTTCAAATCCTTGTGGACATTGAAATGAAAATGTTTCGCGATCTAAATGTTAAGGTCGTTTTTATACAAAATATCGTCACCGACCTTATGCTTGGTTTTGGCGTAAAAGAGGTTTTTGTTTCTTTCGCTAATTATATCAGAGAAAAATATGGAGCCGATCCAGGATTTGTTACCTTGAATCTACCGAAAATGGTTGAATTCCTCCTTGATTGCGGAATCGAGAATCCTATAGTCTGCTCAGCAATCAATAAAGCCGGTTATTTCATGAACCCTGATATTGATACTTATGAAAAAACCTTGAGCGAAAAGAAATTTCGACCTATGGCTATGTCCATTTTAGCATCCGGGGCCGTCAGACCCGAGGAAGCTGTAGAATATGTCTGCGGGAAGCAGTCCATCCAGTCAATTGTTTTCGGGGCTTCAAGCAAGCAACACATTGTAGAGACCAAAAATCTGATCGAGCGTTATCTTCATTGAAATCTTTAGGAACCTAAAAAAGAAGTGGATTTTTCCTGGTATCTAAGCCGTTTGGGGAAGATGAGGCCGGCCGAGGTATTTAAACGGTTGGTTGAGTATTCGAGTATTTATTACACCCGGATTAAATATCGGAATCCATCCCAGTGGCCATATCATCGCTTTGCTCCTGAAGGTGTTTCTCTGAAGCTCAACATTCTACCCGGTTGCCAGATGGCTGATGACCGGAGGCATTATCAAATCTATAATTTTACTTTTGATCTCACTAAAAAGGTGGATTGGTATTTTTCCGATAAAAAGAATTCCCGTTGGCCGGACTGTCATTATTCCAAGATTAACTACCGACCAGGTAATCACTATGGAGATATACGTGTCAATTGGGAGTTGAGCCGACTTCAGTTCTTGCCGGTTATGGCGATTTCCGATGAAGATTTAGCTAAAGGAATTATTCTTGATTGGCTAATTAAAAACCCGTATCTCCATGGACCTGGCTATTTGGCCTCTATGGAAGTGGCTCTGCGCTGGTTATCGATCTACAGGGCAGTGTGTTTGTTCAAGAACCCCCTCGATCTGGGATTCATTAAGAACTTGACCGGTCTGGCTGTTGCCTCTGGAAACTACATCACACATCATCTATCCACTCATTCATCCGCCGGCAATCATCTGATAGTTGAAGCGGTTGGGCTTTTCTGGATTGGGAAAGCCTTAGAAGAGGCTCCTATTGGTACCAAATGGATAGATAAAGCTCGAAAGATCCTTTGGGAGCAAATATGCAGACAGATTCACCCCGATGGCAGCAACAAGGAACAATGTTTCTGGTACTTAGGGTTTGTTCTCGATGCGGTTTTTCATTATTTTTTGTTGGAAGATCGCGAAAAAATTCCTGAAGATGTGTGGGAGAGAGTCGAAAAAGTTCTTGAGTTTGTGGATGAAATGATTTTGCCGAATGGTTCATTTCCTGATTATGGTGACCGGGATGACGGCTATGTATTTCGCCTTCACAGCAAATATGGCGAATCTCCCTTTCCCGGCCTCCTTAATATCGGTGCTTATTTCTATAAGCGACCTGCGTGGCAGAGAGATTATAAAGAGGATAAAAACCGCTTAGCTTTTTGGACTGGAAAGGACAGTTTATGCGCTATCAAAAATGGCGAAGGCAACGATCAAAAGGTGTTTTCAGAAGAGCCCCACCTAAAGACCTACCCTGATGGGGGCATGACGTTAATGAAGTGGAATAAGGGGAAACTATTTTTCAGGCATTCTCTTTTAGGGTTGGGTAATACTTGCGGGCATGGTCATGCAGATGCGCTATCCGTATTGTTTTCCTGGGGTGAAATACCAGTATTGATAGATCTGGGCAGTGGCCAATATAATGGTGACCAGGACGTGCGAAACTTTTTTCGATCAACTATTGCTCATAATACCGTTGAAGTTGGCCGTAAAAACCAGACCAAAATACTTGGTCCATTTATGTGGGAAAATTCGTATCAAACAAAATTAGAAAAAACACAGGTGTCTAGCTCTTTATCTGCGGTGGCGAGTCATAATGGATACATGGATAATTTTTTGATCTCTCATACTAGGGAAGTTTCTTGGATTGCATCAGATGAAATACAAATACATGATAAATTTACCGGTCCTGGCGGATTGCCAATTCGAGGAGCGTTTCATCTAGGTCCCTGCCAAAGCATTAACCAGGAAAAGGATGTGATTAATGCGGATTTTGGCGGTTTCCTGCTTTCCCTATATTTTCCATCCAAATTTTCCTTAAGCATTTATTTTGGCTCAAAATTTCCATTTATGGGATGGCGCTCAACGATTTATGGAAAATGGGAACCAATTCACTCTGTAATCTATTCCAGCAGACTTCAAATAAATGATTCATATGAAATAGTTCTCAGGGTAAAGGAAAAATAACCTAAGGCCAGAATAAGATTACGAAAGTAAGCAAAAGGGTTTCTGCTTGTGTAGAATTTTGGTTAAATCGCGGAAAAGAAAAAAAACTAAGCGTTTCTTGAATAGGGATACTGGATGTTTTAACCGGTATATATGGATAAGTTAGAATGGGACTCGTACAAACAATAAAAATGGATAGTTGGATAAAATTTTCATTTTACGTGTTATTGATACTGGCTATTTATCACTCTGCATTGACTTGGCTGGTCATAAAAGACTGGCAAAGGGATGGCTATAGCTATGGTTATCTCATCCCATTTGTGGTCCTCTATCTGCTCTGGCTCAAACGGAGCGAATTCCGGACAGTTGAATCAAAACCGAGCTGGTTGGGGTTATTTTCCCTGCTCCCGGGTCTTTTATTCTTCTGGCTGGGTGAGCTTGGGGGCGAGTTTCTAACACTTTATGTGTCGATGTGGCTGGTCTTTATTGGCCTGTGTTGGATGCATTTCGGCTGGAGAAAACTCAAGGTCATCGGCTTCCCGCTCTTTTTTATCCTGACCATGTTTCCGCTTCCTGCTTTTTTAAACACAAAACTTATGCTGCAGCTGCGGTTGATTTCCTCCAAATTGGGAGTGGCTATCATCCAGTTTTACGGGCTGCCGGCCTATCGGGAAGGCAACATCATTGATCTGGGCTTTACCCAACTTCAGGTGGTGGAGGCCTGCAGCGGGCTGCATTCGCTGATTTCCCTGGTGGTATTGTGTTTGCTCCTGGTGTATTTTTTCAGGGATCACATCTGGAAGCGGGTCGTATTGTTCATTTCTTCCATACCCCTGGCCATTCTTACCAACAGTATGCGCATTGCCATGACCGCCATACTTTACAAATATTTTGGCGCTGAGGTAGCTGACAGTTTTTTTCATGACTTTTCCGGTCTGGTTGTCTTTGGCGTTAATATTCCCGTGCTGATTATCGAGATGAAGATTTTGGAAAAACTGCCTCCGGTTCAAAAAAAGGCCAACGAAGAAGTAGGAGAAGGCGATGAGGATAAAACACAGATTCCGGGTTTTGATTCTGCTGATATATATCGAAAAAATCCATCGCCAGTAGCCTTCTTCCGCCAACCGGTGTTTATTGCAGCCGTGATTCTTCTGGGGGCAACGCTGGCGTTTTCGCAAACTGTTGAATTCCGTGAAAAGATTCCGGTGAAAAAATCGTTGACACAGTTTCCTTTAACCGTGGGTGAGTGGAAGAGCAAGAAGCGCCAACCATTGGAACAGATATTCCTCACTGCGCTGGACCTGAGTGAATACGTGATGGCCAATTATTGGAACGGCCAAAAACAGAAGGTCAACTTTTACGTGGCCTACTATGAAAGCCAGAGCAAGGGAGAATCGATTCATTCGCCGGCCTCCTGCATGCCGGGCGGCGGCTGGACCTTCGACCAGTCCGGACCAGTTAAAATAACCGATGTGCCCGGAAGCAACGGAACCATGGAGGTGAACCGGGCCGTGATGCAGAGCGGCCAATTCAAACAAATCTCATATTACTGGTTTCCTGCCCGGGGAAGGGTGCTCAAGAATGCCTATGAGCTAAAAATCTACAATTTCTGGGATGCCCTCACAATGCAGCGAACCGATGGAGCCCTGGTGCGTCTTATTACGCCGATATACGAAAATGAAAAGGTGGCAGACGCCGAAAAGCGGCTGCAGAAATTTGTGCGGGATATTTCGCCGGTGCTGGAGGAGTATATTCCGGGGAAAGATCTTTGATTTAGTCAATTAGGTTTATTGAATTTGTTTTTTAGACAGGATTTACCCCAGTGGAATAGCGCTGCATTCCACCCCAGTTAAATAGCTAAGACCCCAGTGAAGTAAGCTCCGCTACTGCACGGGGCAGGCATTTAACCCCAGTACGATCTTCTGGACCTACGGGGCGAGCAGGGCAGGCAGGATCTTTTGGATTTGCGTTTTGGTATTTTTTTGGTATCCTACCCCCATACAGGGAGGTAATCATGAAACGGATGTCAAAAAAACAACATAATATTGGACTCGATTATATACAAAGGGTTATTGACCTAAAAAAGATCGATCCTTCTCCTTATCAGATACGCAAACACTTTGATGAGGATAAACTGAAAGAACTTGCGGCGACCATTCGACGTGAGGGGTTAATCGGACCCATAGTGGTGCGTCTTAATGGCGGGCGTTATGAGCTCATAGCCGGAGAAAGGCGACTGCGATCCGGAACGAAAAAAGTCTCTCGCAAAGGCGCAAAGACGCCAAGATTATTAGACTTGATTTCGAGCTGTCCAGGACTATACGGAGATAAAAACCATTGCGGCTTAAATTATTTTTTCAGACAGGATTTACAGGATTATGAGGATATTTTTCGCCCTTTCCTGCCGTGCCCGCCTCTGGCGTGGATGAAAGAGCGAAAATTCCATCAGTCCTACGGACGGGAACAGGGCCTCTTGCTACTCACCAGCAGAGATGATTTTCTCTCTGCTCCAATATGTTTGGGTCCAGGTTAAGCGTAAATACAGGAAGCCCCGGAAGCCTCCTATAAAGGTGGGCAAGCGAGGTAGCTACCTTTCGCCGAAGACAGATTAAGTTTTTCTGCCTTTCAACCGGAAAGGCAGAAAAAAAGAAATAATCCATAAAATCCTGTAAATCCTGTCTAAAAAGAAAAATGGTCTCTTCGCGATTGAGACGATTGAAGGCAATGTGGAGATGGTGGATGCTGAATTGATCGAGGATAAGGAATATGCATCGATGGGTAAAAACCCAGCAGATAGGGTGAAAGCATTATTAGGGAAACTTCATTCAATCACAAACAGCAAAGATCGCGGTTCGAAGGTTTCTAAAGAAAACGAGGCGTTGTTGAACAAATTTGTTCAACAGGTAGAACAAATCTTCAAAAATCTGCCTAAGTCCTTGGAATGGCGATCATTTTACAATCATGACCTCCCAATTCTGATGGACATTTCTAAAGAGGTCCAGAAAATATCGATTCAACCCCAATTGAGCGAAAAATGCTCAATTGGACGTTCATTGTTATACGTTATTTGTTATTTGACAAGATATCATCTCGATTTTGATAATTCTATCCATGTTGAAATAGGACTTTCCCCATAGATACCTGAAGACCAATAACCATTAACGAATAACTAATAACAACCCAATTGAGTTTGACTCAATTGGGGTTAGACCAGGGCATTAGAGACGCTCAAGACAGCATCTGTAGAAGAATTTCAAAGGGTTACGGCCTATGAGTGGGGGTCAAATCTTTATTCTTGACACAATCACTTCCTCGCTTAGTAAACTTCATTGGGATTATGGGATCGCCCGGAGCTTTTTATCATATCATTGCGCGCGGCAACAGGCGTCAAAAGATTTCCTTTGATGATCAAGGTTATTGTAATGTCCGCTGATAGTTATCAGTTGTCCGTTGCCAAAACTGTTTAGGGTTTCGCAGTCAGTGCCACCACCTCAGCGGCAAGGAGCCCTCCCCAACTCCGGTTAGAAATGTTCTATCGTCTAGCCCAAACGCAGAAGTTATGCGATTTTGATGCATTATTCCACGAAGGAGACAAAGCATAAAAACCGAAAAAACTCCTTTAACTTTCCCGCCTGGGGCGGGATAGAAATTCTGAGAAAGGAGGTGATTTGAATGGAACGTAAAAGGACAATAGGCCTTGCCCTGCTGATCGGCGGGATAGTCTTCCTGATCATCTCGGTGGCAGCTGACGCCATCGGGCTTGGGCGCGATCCTGGTTTCGGGTCCCAGCAAACGGCAGGGACGGCTGTAGGGGCAATCGTGGCAATCGTCGGGGCGGTCCTAATGCGCCGAAAATAGTCACTACTGCGAGAATCCAATAGTCTGCGTCTTGGGATTCAATGCCATTGAATTTATTAAAACGCTACAGTTCACCGCAGAGGCGCCGAGGACGCAGAAAGGTAAGTTTTTCCCCTGCCGTTGACCCCGGCTAAATGGCTTTCACCCCAGTGAAATAAGTTTTAGATTTCACCCCGATGGAATAACTACAAAATAGATTCCATTGGGCAAGCGGGGTAAACATTTAACGGGGCAGAAAGGCCGGCAGTAAAGGGGGTAACGTTGGTTCTGAAGCAACTTAAACATAACTGACCAAGTCCGGTAATCCCTCGGAAGCGGCTAAACGATTAACAACAGGAACGCGATAGGGTCACATCCCATTTCAGCTCAAAGCCCCGGTTGAATAGCTAAGCGTAAGGGGCATGGTGCATAGAGCAAACCGAGGAAAGGGCAGACGGAGTCTGGGGAAGGAGGGAAACACCTTAGTTGAAGCTTCCAGGATTCGGAATGGGTGGCGGGTGGTGTGAACTAAATTGGTAATAGTTCAGCCACAAAGTCACGAAGACACTAAGTTATAATCCTCAATTCGGCGAGTATCCTCTTTAAAAATGGCTAAGCCTTTGAAATAACAGATAAAGGCTACTGGATACCCTTCAAATAATTTTGAAAACTTATATTTAGTGGGTCTCCTTTCAAGATTATTTAAATTATCCAGTAGAATTAATCACTTAACCCCAAAAGGAGTAACTTCTCAAAAAATTCGGGAAAAAAAATAAAATAATAGGGGACAAACTCGATCTGAAGTGCTATGAACAAAATACATGAGAGTAACAGTAAAGATAGCAAGAATTCCCGAAAAAGAAAAGACCCTAAAAAAGGAGACCCAATATGGTATTACCGGATAAAAGGCCTAGTCCACAACCAAAGTTACCACCCAGGTCAGAGAGAAGACCTAAGTAAGATCATAGTATTAGAGAAGAGACGTCGAAAACTATTACAGAGACTTCGTAGGGCAAACCTGGAGGTTGTATTTGATAATGACACCACCACAGCCTTTGGAAACTTTGCCTCTATAGAGACCTTCAAAAGCGCTATTGGGTTTTCCGAGATGATTGATCAGCACTTTAGTTATCAGAAACACTGGAATAGCACCTATTCTAGCCATCAATTATTGGATTACCTAACCGATAGTTGTATCCTGGGACTGAGCCGCTTTGATCATATGGAGGCCCTACGCAGTGACCCTGGCTACAAAAAGGTCAAGGATGTCAGCGAGGTCCCCTCTGAGGGTCGTTATCGTGATCTTCTTAGCCATCTTGGAGGCAGCCATCTCAAGGAGCTTTTGGAGATAAATCAAGATATTATAAGGCTCAAATCCCAATGGGAGGGCCCCAGGGAGGTCTGGCTGGACTATGATGATACCGTCATTACCCTGTTTGGCAATCAAACCGATGGCGAGGTGGGATATAATCCTCGCTACAGAGGGAGGCCCTCATATAAGGCGAAGGTGTGTTTTATCTCCGAAACTGATGAGCTTTTAAACTTAAAGCTCTATGGTGGCAAGACCCACTCCAATGGGCAATTTCTAGAATTTCATGAAGACTGTGAGAGCCTATTGCCCCACAATTATGTGCTTAAGGGGATCAGGGTAGATAAAGGTTTTTTTGATGAAGAGAACATAGAGTGTTTTGAGGGCCGATGTCTGCTCTATGTGATAAAGCTTTCAATGAGGGAGCGTTTAAGACGGCAGATCCTAGCCCTTCCTGAAGATTCATGGCAAGATCTTGACGATTGCTTTAGTGTGGCCGAGATGGAATACCTTCCTACCGGTTGGAAATTCCCTCGAAGGGTGGCTGTCATCAGAGAAAAGGTTGTCAAGGATACTGGTCAGATGTATCTACCGGAGAACTCTTTCTATAAGTACCAGGCCATTATGACCAACATGGAGGAGGGCCCCGAAGAGGTCTGGCATTTTTACAACAAAAGGGGCAACTGTGAAAACAGGATTGATGAGATTAAAGATGGCTTTGGTGTAGAGGAAAATAGCCAGCATGAGATGCTCCGCAACAGGGCCTTTGCCATGGTTAAGGTCATTGCCTACAACCTGGTCAATTGGTTTAAGAGGGTGACGCTGCCGGGTAGTAATTATGAGGTTCAAACATACGCCGTGTTGTCCTGAACGTTGCTGGCAATATTGTCGGGAGCGGTTGGTATAGAAGGATAAGGCTGGCAGCCAACCCTAGATTAGAGCATTTGATTTCCATCATAAAGGTTAATCTTGATCGATTCAGCTGGTTTGTGGCCAATGATTTTATACCGTTACGGATATAAGAAAATAGTTTTTAACTCCTTTTTTTGTAATTCAGGGCGAGAAGTATGTCCAAAATCCTAACACATTGATATTATTAGCTTATTAAAGTGGCAAATTGCCGACATCTTCTCTTTTTGTGAAAGGCAAGGTATTTTGGCCTGTCAAAATACATCAGGATTGGTATGAATAAGATTTACTCGCCGATTTCAGGATAATATAATTCATCTAATGGCATTTTTAATAAACAGTATATGCTGCATCTACGGTTTTTCAGCTATTGATTCTTCTCTTTTTGATAAAGTTTTATAATTCATATCCCTTCTTTGTTTACCCCGTAGGTCCGGCAGATCGTACTGGGGTGCCTTAGTGGCTGAACTGTTACGACCCCCGTAGTTCAAAAAGTTCAAGAATGTGATTTGAATCACTTTTTTTAATAATCAAGCTGCCGATATGAACAGATAGGAGGCAAAGACCCAAAATCAATTACTAAAAGCTGTATAGGCGTTTAAAGCCTGATAAAGGCAAACTACCCGAAAGGATAGGGCGCAAAGCCACTGGCCTAAGTCCCGGATTACCGGGATATGGTAGCAGGGCTGCCGGGCGAGAGTAGCACCTCCAGAGGATGCTGTGTTTCGCACGGCAAAACAACAGTCTTTGGGAGGTGCGCTCATGAAAAAGCAAAGCCAAGTTTTATCCCAATCTCTTCACTCTGCTCTTCTTGGTTTCCTTTCTTTCGCAACTTTAACGCTGATCCTTGCTCTTTTCGCCACGCTCGCTCATTCCGCCGATGTGACATTGGCATGGGACCCCAACACCGAACCGGATCATGTTGCTAAAAGGGGTCAAAAGGGGTCAAGTCTGCCGTTGACTCTTGTTCTATTTTTTGATAGGTTGGCCCCATGTCTAGGCCGTTAAGAATTCAATATCCAGATGCGTGGTATCACGTGATGAATCGTGGCAGACGCGGGGAAGCCATCTTCACAGCAAAGGAAGACTATTGGTCGTTTGTTGATCTTCTTGGGGAGCTCGATGAGGTTTTTAATGTCAAGATTGCGGCTTATTGTCTGATGTCCAGTCATTATCACCTCCTTGTGCAGACCCCGGATG
>SDBT01011677.1_pt1 | contig 14123 bp, 10 predicted proteins | sample 2277101 | NCBI WGS metagenome assembly SDBT01 (sample SAMN10404973, study PRJNA504765) | marine sediment metagenome | isolation source: marine sediment core GS10_PC15, 103 cmbsf | place: Arctic Ocean: Southern Knipovich Ridge | collected 2010 | reverse complement strand
CAGTCGAGCCGGTTTGCTTTGCAGCTGTTTAGCTCTGACATTCATTTGGGATTCCAATACGAGCAGACATGATTTTTCGATCCCGTCAACAGCCGAATTAAGAGGTGAGAGATCTTGGAGCAAGATGTTTCGATCGATCCCCAGTTCAGCCACTGACTCCAGGGTAGACCTTTCACAGATGGCGGCAGCCTCGATATAACCATGGGTTTTTTTGTATATTAAAGCGAGCTGTTCTTTGTCGGCTCTTTGAAGTTCCTCGATTCCTCGGGCCAATTGATGACCAATACGTTTGGCTGCATTGCTCGTTATCTCAGCAGCGATACGGAAGGCCATTGGATCGTCTGCCGTGGCAATTGTGTAGGATGTTGCGGCTCCAATAACAACAACTCTCTTCAGTTGTGTGGGATCAATCTTGTCAGGTCGATCCTCTGAGGTGTGATACCAAAAATCCGGCCATGTATTCATGACTATACCAGGCACTCCTACACCCCAATCATTGAATACTTCATGGTCGGAAGATCCCATATGAGTGCCCATATAATACATGAAAGGATCTTCGCTCCCACTGGGGGCAACAATCCTTCGGGGATATTTCTGATCCATGCTGTTTGTGACATTTGTCCGGTTGGTCTCTCCAATATAGCGGTAATAATTTTCCAACACATCGTTGAGATAATGGGCGTTTCCAAAAGTTGTCCGCATCATTGTCATAAATGAAAGACTCCGTGATAGTCCGAGACCAACCATATCCAGGTTTATATTACATAGAGTTCTTTTCATTATCTCAGGGTGGGCATTCACCCAGGGGATTGTCCCTGAATACTCAGGAGCCCAGAGAAAACGTATGGTACGCTTTGGAGGAGGAATAGCTCCCCTGTCTATCAAAACTTTTAATGTCCGTGCCATTTCCAATATAGCCGTACAACCGGAAATATTATCATTGGCCCCCTGTTTGGCATATCCTTCGAAAAGATGAGCACTGAAAATCACTTCCTGTGCATTTTGATCTGTTCCGGGAATAGACGCCACAACATCCTGAAGCTCATAATCCAACATGGTGGACTCAACTTCAGCATGAACAAGAATTTTTTCTCTTCCAAGAAGACGATCCCTCAGGATATAACCTTCCCGGGGAGGGATGTTGAATGCAAATTTAGCAGGAGTTTGCCCCTGTCCACGAATACCTCTCCAGGGAATTGCGAGAGAATCTTGAAGCGGTCGTGAGGAATTAAAGGAAATAACACCGGCCGCTCCCTTCTGAAGACATCCGAACTGGTGGACCATGCTCGCCGAACCCGAGGTGAGAAGGATTTTATCTTCGACTTCCAATCCTTCAAATTCTGCCCGGGTGCCGCGGCCAACCCATATAAGTTCTGCCTGTACATCGGCAGAATTGCTGCCTGTTGCCAGCATGGCCCGCAGATCAGTATAAGAAGCCAGTTTTTGACGGATTGGAGAGATTTCCCAGAGTTCTCCCCTGATCCCATCCCAGGTTTTCCCTCCTTTGTACCGGATTATTTCCGCATCTTTAAAACCATATTCTTTGAGACGGTCATAGACAAACTGAGCTTCAAGAAAAGTGTTCTTGTATTCATCCGGTTTTCGGTCTCTGTTGTAACCGGCCATCGCAAGGATGTGGTTAAAGGCAGTCTCTCCGGAGGATTCCCCAATGATTTCATCCATCTGGGATTGTGGGAGAAATGTCCACTGGAACCAGGATGTCATTTGAGCCACGACAATAAGGGGCAAAATCAATAAAACAGACAAAAGCAAGATTCTTGATCTGTATTTCATAGATATCCTCCTGAATGGTTTAAAAATGATATTTTTGTAAAAACACAACATTCTTAAGATTTTGACAGACAGTCAACAAAATTAAAAGTAAAAATATTTGAAAGACATTTTTTATGAATTATTCAATTTAAATGATGATCATGATAATATTAAGATGTTTTTTAAGGGAGGTGTAACTATGGCATTATATCGATGTAATATTTGTAACGCCTACGACTATGATGATGAAAAGGGCGATTCGAGCTTGGGAATCGAGGCGGGCACACAACCAACGGATTTTCCAGATGACTGGATCTGTCCGATATGTAGCTCTGATAAGACTCATCTCGACCCCGTATAGAAAAACCGGATCTTAATTCCCCTCCAGAGACTGAGCTGTCTGAATAAAGTTGTCAAAGAAAAGATCAATATCATCTGTAGTTAATTCGGGATTTGTGATGACTAGCCGGATAACAAGATTTTTGCCCAAATGGGCATAGTTAACCATGGATTTGCCACTGTGAGCCAATTCTTCTCTCAATTTAAGATTAAACTGATTGAGATCTTTCGATTGAGATTGAAGATAGCGAAAACAGATATTGATTGAGGACCGTGGGACCATAAGTTCCAAGGCAGAATTTTTGTTAATGATCTCTTCAGCGTAACCAGCCAGTTCAAAGAGATGATTTATTCTTTGAGTATATCCTTTGTCACCGTAATACTTCCATGCCAACCAGAGTTTCAGTGAATCCACTTTACGCCCACACTGCATTGATTTCGGTCCCAAGTCAAAGGTCCCATAGACCTCATCGTGAAAGATATAATCCGTACTTTCAACAGAGTTCGTTCTTAACAAATGACCCGGTTCTCTAACAATAAAGATTGAACATATGACGGGAAGCCCCATTAATTTGTGGGCATTCCAGATAAAGGAATCAGCCTTTTCCAGTCCCCTTATTAGAATGCGATGTTGAGGATTGAGAACGACCGATCCTCCAAAAGAGCCATCGACGTGAAGCCAAAGGTTATACTTCCGAGCGATTGGGACTATTTTTTCTATGGGATCAAAGGCCCCTTCAACAACAGTTCCTGCTGTGGCTCCAATAAAGAATGGAAGTTCATCTTGTTGAAGGCTTTCTTCAATAGCCACAGAAAGCTCGGAAGGAATCATTTCTCCTAAAACGTTGGTTTTAACTTTTCGGACACTCTTTGTCCCAATACCCAAGATGTTGGCATTTTTTTCAAAAGAGTAATGACTTTTCTCAGAAATAAAAGCCGTGAGTTTGCGGGAATTTAAATATCCTTCTTTTTTCAGGTTGGGCAGAGCCCGGTTGCGCGCGATCATCATCGCCTGGAGATTACCGTTGCTGCCGCCGGATAATAAAAGTCCTTCGGGATTTTCAAATCCACAGATGGCTCCCATTTTTTTAATAAGCTCAGTTTCCATCAAAGTGCCTACAGGTGCCACCTCGTAGGTGTACATGGAGGTATTAGATAAGCTTGTGAATATTTCTCCCATAAAGCCTGGAAATGAAAATCCCGACCAGAGCTGGTTGAAAAACTGCCTATGGCCGGTTCTCACGGAAAAAGACAGATACTGTTCGATAATTCCGTAGAGTTCCTCCGCAGAACATCCATCCTCGGGAAGAGAAAGATCGATTTTTTGACGCAGCTCATCTGGAGAGAGATGGTGTGTGACAGGGGTATTTGGATTATCGTTCTTTTCTACATAATTATTGACAATATCAATCACACGCTGGTCGAAAATCGGTTCCTTTTTATCCATGATTATCTCTGTCTTTTAACTCGGGAATATTTTTATCATGGCAACTCTTAGCCTCTACGTCAAGACCCGGATTGACAAAAAAACAAAACCTGTCTAACATAAATCATCAAAATAAAGAACGATGAAAAAGTTTCTGAAAATCTTAATCCCCTCTCCTTTGCGGATATTTCTGCGAATCTTCTGGATCGATCTCTCCGACTTAATCAGGGGCACACGTTTTAAATTCCCTAAGAATTCCGCTTCAAACCGGTCAGATGGAGAATCCTGGCCTAAAAGGATAACCATCCAACAGAGGATCAATGTCAGTGACTGGGCGGAAAACAAAAAACATAATCTCCTTCTAGCCGTTTCAAAATTTCAAAATCTGCCTTTTTATCCCGGAAAAATCTTTTCTTTCTGGCACATGTTGGGAAATCCCTCAAAAAAATCGGGATACAAAATCGGGATAAACATCATAAAAAACAAATTGGATTTTGATTATGGTGGTGGATTGTGCCAGCTCTCCGGACTGCTTTACCATCTCGCATTAACAGCAGGACTATTTGTCGTAGAAAGACATCCCCATTCCGTCGATCTTTACACAGACGAGACGAGATACACTCCGTTGGGTGCGGATTCAACAACAGCCTATGGATATAAAGATCTGAGAATTCTGAATAATTTAGATATTCCCATAAGTTTCCGGATTACGATTGAAGGCAATCAATTGATCGGATCAATTTGCGCAGCCCAATCCCTTAAAGAATACGAACTTGAGTTCATCAAAACCGTTGTGGGTGATAGAGAAGAAGTGGACACTCTAAGACGCAGTGATTCGGGCAAGTTTGAAGTTATCTTAAAGCAATCTTATCGTATCTCCGATCATGACCAGATCCTCTAACTGTGTCATCGAATTGGACGGATACGATCCCTGAACCAGTTCCGGTAAGTCAACATTTTTTCAATTTGATCAGCCGGGGCATGGCGTGAGCAGGACAGCGACTCATCGCTTCCCCTGGGCGCTCCCCAACGGATCTCAATACAGTCATTCGGATTATATCCCATCTCAAGAGCTTTCATTCGATCGATAATATCTGCTAAAGTGAGTTCCTGTCTTCTGCCATCGGACCGGATATAAAAGATGGAATATTCCCGAGCCAATTCACGATGGAGTTCCTCCATTTCAACTGTTACAGCCCGAAGAGTCTTCTCTCCGGGGATTTTAAAGGACTTTGGACTTCGAATAATTTTGTTAGGAAAATCGAGCAGAACGTCCAGTGCAATCAGCACACGCATATCACGAGAGGGCGTCGAATAATCTTCCCAGGGTCCCAAAGTCTGAAATATTCCTGATCCCGACGGCATGGGAATTACGGCATACCCGGTCTCCTTCAAATAAATTTCGCCTTTTTCAACAGCAATCTGCCGGGATTTGAGCTGTTCAAACACCGCCTTGTGCAGTTCCCTGAAGACACTTTCCGGATCCAGAGGTAAAGGATTGATTAGACTGTCCATGGTATCGTAGAACACTTCCGGATCAAGGTTATTCTGTTCGGTGGAGAAGTTTCCGTAATCGTCGCGATCTGCAATTTCTGTGTTGCTGAGAAGTCGAAATTTACTCTTTTCTTGTTTAATGGGCCGAAAGGCCTTGAAACCCGGTTCTCCAACAACTTTTCGGTTGGTAAATAGAAAAGTACCCTGCCAAAATCGTTTCAGGGAAATAGTCCCATTTGGCTGAGCATCCACAGCCAGGAGTTTTCCCGATTGTTCAGATGTCTGAGGGATCCAGCGAACAAGAGTTAACGTGTGGCCGTAAGGATCGGCAAACACAACTCCAGGTTTAAGCTGCCTTTTCACTAATTTTACAGGGTAAAGATCGGTCGAATTATCAGCAAGTGCCGTTCGTGCACTTCCGGAGTGAACCGTATTCATTATTGACTTTAAGAAGGTTTGAAAAGCCTGAACATCACTCTCTCCATTTTCTCGAGGCTCTCGATTGGATACCCACTGTGTACACAGAGGAACTCCAATTCTCCCTCCCCAGTCACACTTATGGAAACCAAAGGGAAGGCCAAGTTTCCAGGAGAAATACGCACGGAGGAAATAAGGATTGTCGGCACAATCAGGCTTCATCACCAACTTTTCATCTTCATCAAGATCGAGGTGATTGTAGAGCAGATTTCTTTTTGAATCACTTGTCACCTCTTGTAAATTCTCCCAAAAGGCACCTTCCTCATCTGAAAGGAAAAGAAACTCAAGCCAAGCTGAATAGAGGTTTTCGACTTCCCTGCTCCACAGCCTTCTTGTGTTCCATATGGAAGGACTTTCATTTCTGAGATTTTTTTTGGAATCTACATCAAAGGAAGCCAGAGATACGGTTTCTCCCTTCTGCTTTAATTCAATTCGGTAAACTCCTTCAGAGGGAATGTTATATGTCATGAATACCCAAGAGGGAAATCCTCTGCTCCTGCGTTTTTGCAACGGATTAAGAACTCCCTGCGGAGAAATCGTCTCCATTTCCAATCCTGTCAAATCTTCTTCGAAAACAAGGAGGATCCGCACTACATCTCCAACCTTAACATTTTGAGGAGAGATCAAAATGGATTGAGAATCAATTGTCGCAATGTCTGCCTTTAAAATCACAGAAACTTGGGACGAAAAGAATAGCAGCAGGCCCATTAAAAGTCGTTTTTTCATGTGCACTTAGCCTTATCCTAAGACCTTTACCTTCACTTTCCATTCTTTAAAGGACGGGCCGTTCCCTCTTCACGAGAAAGCCAGACCGACATTTCACCCGGACCGCGGTGTGCCCAGGCATAGTACGGAATCGCCGTAAATTCCTGTGTTTCCCTGCGAACAGTTGTCTCATCCTCAAATCCAAACAAAGCCTGAACTTGACCTTTAATCACCGTGACGCCATTGAGCAGGTCGTCCCGCGTCTCTGTCAAAAGCACGGCTTCATCCGACAGCACAAGATGGCTGACATGCCCTCCATTGTCAAGCCATTCGGCGCAGTAGACGACAGGGCCTCTTACCAGGGCAATTTTGCCTTTATTTTCTTTGACCTCAGGATGACTCTCAACACGCCTCACAGGCATGGGAAGATTAAGTTCGATCGTGTCTCCCCCTTTCCATCTTCTCTGAATGGAAACATATCCCTTATTTATATTTAAGGGGATCGTTTTACCATTAACCATAAGAGTGGGAACTTTATCGATTTTGTCAATAAAGTGATAGAGATCACTGGGGACGGGTTGTTCTAAAGCCCATCCAGGGATACGGACATGGACGGCAAATTTTTTTTCAATTTCCGGCTGAAGCCTAATCCGGACTTTTCCCTCCCAAGGATATTTGGTCTCCTGGAAGATGGAAATTTTATTATTATTCATGACAACATCTGTCTCGCTGTCCACAAAGAGGTTGATATAGAGCGCTTTTTCCCGGGACCGAACACACTTGCTATCAGGTCCGCATTTTTTATGGCTAAATCCAGCATATTTCTCTTTCTGCGGCTCCACCTGCAATTTCGAAATTTTTAGGCGGCCCGGGTTTGGTTTCGGCAGGAGAAACCGTAAAGCATCAAAATAGAAAGACATACAGCCATCAAAAAGAAATGTACTTTCTTCATCACTTTTTCTCCTTTTCCCATTCTCTTCTCTTAAATCCGCTCTATTTTCCCATATAAATCAAAGCTTTGATCACACCGTCTCCATAGCCAGAGGCAAGCTCGAAGGCTTCTTGAGTTTCGTGTAAAGAAAACGAGTGTGTCGCCAAAAAATCTACATTCACACGATTCTCACGTATTAGAGAGATCGCCTCCGAGACACATCCGTTCTGCCGGCGGATATTCTGCAGTACAATTTCTTTTCGGCGAATTTCATGGATATCGAACATGATTCGATCCGCCTCCGGAATCCCAATAATTAAAAGTGTCCCACCCGGCTTGAGGAGGTCAACGGCCAAATCAAGCGCATCCTGATCACCACAACACTCAAAAACCGCATCCAATAAGAATGGTTCTCTCTCCATGACATCTTTTACTATGTTTGAATGTAGTGGATTAGCGGCCCATAATGCCCCTGCCTTCTTTGCCGCTTCAAGGCGGCTGTCAATCTTATCAGTCATGTAAACACGGGAAATCCCCTTTGCTCTTGCAGCAAGGGCTGTACTTAATCCGATAGGGCCTGATCCAAGAATACCGATCGACTGAACATCCTTATTGCTCATAAAGTTTACTGCATAGAGTCCGATAGAGAAGGGCTCGACCAGCACTCTCTGCGCAGGAGTCATATTTTGGGAGACTGAAAAACAATTATCTTCAGGTAGAATATAAAATTCTGAAAGACACCCATCCAGCTGCTCCGGGCATCCAAGAAAACGGAGATTTCGGCAAGTGTGTCTGCGATTGGCCAGACACTGATCACATATACCACATGAAACGGCAGGATCGATGACTATCGAATCCCCCTTTTTTACGCGTGTACATTCCGTCCCGACATCTTCCACCACGGCCGCACATTCATGCCCGAGAGTAAATGGATATTGGACCACCTGATCCCCAATTTTCCCGGTTTGAAAGTAATGAATGTCCGATCCACAAAGTCCTACGGCTTCTATCTTGAGCGATACATCGGTTGGATTTTTGATTTGAGGAGGCTTGATATCGGAAATCTCAAGCTGCCGAATTCCAGTCAGATGAACAGTTTTCATTTTATTCAAATGGATTCTCTGTCGGAAAAAGCTGGCCGGAAGGTCTATTGAAATCAAAACTTTCCACCCCCAGCATTTTTGCGGCGTAATAAAGTGTCCTGCCCACATGCTGGAAAGCCACGGCCGTGTGATGAGGGAATCTTCTTTCGATGAGGGCATGGCGGTAAAAGCGCATCATTTCATGGATCGCAAAAACACCGATACTGCCAAAAGACTTGGGATCGATATCCAGGATTTCTCCCTCAGCCGCATAGGCCCGAAGCTGACCTTCAGCCGTCGATTGAAGCCGGAAAATAGTAATGTCGCCGGGACGGATTCTGCCCTCTAAGGTTCCTCTAGTCATATCGGGTTTTCCCTCTGGTTCCATAAGCCTGTTCATAATCAACTGGTACTTCATCTCCCCTTGAAGCAGGCAGGATCCGGCTGTATTCCCGCAGTGAAATCCCATAAAGAGATCATTCGATTTATAATTTTTGGTTTTTTCTCCAGCATTTTTATACATGTCATCGGGAACAGTATTATTGATATCGAGAAGTGTGGCTGGAAGTTCTGTTGCACATGTCAAGACATACTCGCTTAGGGCACCATATAAATCCACCTCACAAGCCACAGGGATGCCCTGGGCAGCCAGACGCGAATTGACAAAACAAGGGACAAAGCCGAAATAGGATTCAAAAGCTGGCCAGCATTTATTAGCAAAAACCGCAAATTGAGCCGATCCCAGATGGTCTGCAAAAAATGTCTTTAAGGCCACTTCATACATGGCCAGCTTGGGAAGAAGATCGGGATAGGTATTCCCTGCTCCTAAATCGCTGGCCATTTCTTGGGTCACTTTCTCGATTTCCGGATTATCCTTGGCTTTTTTAAAAAGATCAAGAAGATCCAGTTCACTGTTCTCCATGACTTCAATACCAAGGTCATAGAGTGGTTTTATCGGTGCATTGCAGGCATAAAAATCATGAGGTCGAGGTCCAAAGGCAAATATTTTGAGTTTTTTTAGGCCGATTAATATTTTAGCCACAGGAAGAAATTTTTCGATTTTTTCAGCAATATCTCCAGCTTGACCCACGGGATTTTCAGGAATGTGAGGGTTCAACTGCCTTAACCCAATATTATAGGACATATTGAGCATACCGCAAAAAGCATCGCCCCTGCCTCGAATGAGGTTTTCTTCTGATTCTTCGGCAGCCGCAACAAACATAAACGGTCCGTCGAATTTTTGGGCCAGCCATGTAGTTGGTCCCTCCGGGCCGAAATTTCCAAGGTAGAGAACTAAAGCATTAACACTTTTCTCAGAAAGCTCTTCTAAGACTTTTAGGGCATCCTTTTCGTTTTCGACAACCGTATCGATGCTTAAGAGGACAATTTTCTTTTTCTCGCATTCCCGGACGACTCGATCTCTTCTGTTTCTGGACAGCTCAACAGGAAAGCAATCCCGACTGACCGCAACAAGCCCTAGCTTAACCTTGGGAATATTGTTCATTGTTTATCTCCCGTTTTTTTTTACCATAATAGGCGTCCAGTCCATGTTTCCTCTCAAATCTACAATTAAAGATCGACAGGATTTGGTCCCGAAATCTATTCCCATTAAAGCTTGAAAAACAACAGCTCCGGCATAAAATGTCCTTCCTTATTCAGATACGGATTATTATTTACTATTATTCCCTCAAACATGTCAAACAAGAGGGGTCACGTCTATTGAGATACTATCGCTTCTTCCTTATAATAAGTTTGAAGATGAGTGTCACAGCTGTCGATAGGATCGGAGATGTTAAAATCTACGGTTCCGGCCAGTTCGGAGGGAAAGGAGCCGGCCTTATCAAGATTAACGAATGCCATATCCCCAAGGCACATAAGCTCAGAACCCGGATCCTGACAACGACTTTTTATGACCGCTTTCGCGAACTTGGTGGAAAATTCGGAAAAGAAGAGTTTGGAACTCTCGCGTCCATCCTCAAAAAACTAGGCCATATCCCAATCAGTGTCCGATCTTCAGCAACAGATGAAGCCTGTGTCATGCCAGAAGGAAAAGGCTCCGTTCGTGCAGGAGAAAACACATCTTTCATGCTGCCGAATAATCACCCTTATTCTTCCAAACGTTTCAATCAGCTTATCCAAGCCATCTTTTTCATCTATAAAGATTTTATATGTCTTCAGCCACATGACACCAAGGAAAAAATGGCCATCGTCATCAATCCGATACCTGGAGTTCATTTAAATACCCTCGCCGGGCCGACCTATTTTCCTCTAGTATCAGGTGTCGCCAACTCTTTTTTCGTTCATGCTCTTAAAACTCAAAATCCGGAGGAAGGATTTGCGAGAATAGCTTTCGGGCATGGCTATGCCACAGTCCTTGATGATTTCCCTGTCATCTCTATGGCCACCATAAAAAGCCCGCTCCCTCTCAAACTACTGGGAAAGGGGCAAAAATATTTTTATGCCATCAATATGAATAAGAATGAACGACTTGAGGGAGAAGAACTGGAGACCATGAGCAAACTTCATATCAGGTTTGCAGATAGAAAGCATAAAAAGTTCTTGGGAACTTTCAAAAACCTAGTGACATTTGAAGATCTCGTTCAGAATGACCGGTTCAACTTCAAAAGCGATCTTCTCGAATGCATGGAAACCATTTCCTCCAAGATATCATCTCACTTTCAAATCGAATTTACTTTCAACCTCGACTTTGAAAAAAAAAAAGAAGAACATGGAATTTTTCATATTGTCCAGTTGACAGAACTTCCTGAAATGAAGTTGAGAGCGATTCAAATTCCGGAACAGGCAAAGCACATTTATTTATCCACTCAAAATTTACAGGGCCACGGCATCATTAGGGGGATAAAATCGGCTGTTGTAATCTCCCCGTTCATCTACTCTAAAACTCTTCATGATGCCGTCTCCAGGAAAATCTCTGAAATAAACACTTTTATGCTCGAACGGAAGGAAAAATATTTGCTCATCGTTCCCGGACGCCTGGGCAGCAAGAACAAAAACTGGGGAATTTATGCCGATTATAAGGATGTAGATGGAGCCGTGGCCATTTTTGAATATGGAGTAGATATCGCTGGGCGGGCAGAACCCGTATCAGATGAGAACAGTAGAAGTGGAGGAATATACGGAAGTCACTTTCTCTATATGATTCAAGGAGGATTTGACGAGGAACAAAAGAGAATCCAGACAAGGATGTATGGAACTCAGGGTACCCATTTTCTTACAAACCTGGTCGGAAACAATGTCATCTACTCCTATATAACTCCTACGAAAGATAAAATTGATCCTTGGTTTTTCTCTCCACCCAACACAAACGAAGCCATCTATGTCAAACGATTTCCAAAGAGAGCCACTATCTATGCTGATTCCGTCAATCAAAAGTGCGTCGTCATGTCAAAAGGTTAATCCCATGGAAAACTTTAGTTTCTCCCCAAGAATCATTAATCCAAAAAAAATCGCAAACGTCATTCTCTTTTCGGCAGATGATAAAGTGAGAAGGGCCGGAAAAATAATCGAAAAGGAGATGCCTTGGATCAATTGTATCGTATTCTCCGATCCCATGTCCGTATCGGATTTTATTTCAGAGAAAGCCTCGGTTTTTGTTCTCGACGATATGTCAATGACTTTTATCGACTCTAAGAAAATCCATAAAAACAACAAGGATGCCGTAGTGATCTTCCTCTCATCTAACGATCAAATTCATCGCTCATCTCCTTCCGTAGCCCTTAAAAAATTCCCCTACACAAGTAAAGCCGATCTTATTTTTGCATTCAACCAGACAAAATACATTCCTAACCAGATAATAACCTCGGTCGTCAGATGTGCCGAGGATTTTCTCAATATTGAATACTATTCTCAGGAGAGACGTTTCATTTTTTTAATTGTCGATGATGAACCGCGCTGGTTTTCTCAATTTTTGCCCGCCCTTTATGGCATCATCGGACAGCGCGCTGATGTCAAAGTGACCCGTACATATGAGGAAACTCTACAGTTCCTTTTTGGAGTTGAACACGAATCTGATATCGACAAGGATCAATATCCGGACAAAGGACACGGAGACAATGTCGTCTGCCTGATCACAGACGTGTTCTATCCGCGCGGCCAGGAACAGCACAGCAATGCGGGTGTCGATCTTATCAAGTTGGTCAATGCATACTACCCGCGAATACCCACAATTATCGCTTCAAAAGCCAAAGAGGCCGAAGATTTAAAAGATATGGCCTTTGTCCTTCCTAAAGGAGACCCGGGAAGCATAGAAACTCTCAGAAAGTATATTTATGATTACACCGGTCTTGGAGATTTTTTAGTCAGGAACATGGATGGAAAAGAAATTTATCGGGCTAAACACATAAAGGAGCTGTACGCCATCATCAAAAAGGCAGAAAAAGAGACATCAGAAGCCGGTCAATTGAGAAGTATTCTTGAAAACTATGGACGGAAAGATTCATTTTCCACATGGCTGTACATGCACGGCTTTCGAGAATTGGGAGATCGACTCCGTCCCATGCATCTCACCGGAAAAGAGATGATTTCTGTCTTGAAAAGCCATCTGAAAAAAGAAATTGTTCGTATGGAAAAAACCCCGATAATCATAGATGATATCGAAATTTTCGATCTACGAGGCCTCTTAGATGCACTCCATAATACAGATCCATCAACTATTCAACCTCTCTCTGACACGGACACATTTTCAACCTGGCTGGACTGCAAAAGCTTTCCTGAACTGGCTGAAGAGCTGAGGCCAATCCATGGAAGCGGAAAAAAATCGAGCTTTAAAATAGCCGGAATTGTTGAAAAATGGATCAAAATCTATGCCGAAAGAGAATAACAATCCTTTTTGGTTCTTCTCCCGATTAGTTAACCTGACTTATTCATAAAAACTGTCGATGTATACTTTAATTTCTGTATTTTCAGTATGTTCCTTTGCGTTTCGGGATAACATCTTGAAAACTTTGTTTTCGTTAGATTTTTTATCCATAATCAACATTTTTTCCTCAAGGAGGCGAGGATTTTAGGATTCCGAATTCCTTTGTTTATTTTCTAGTTGATCAGAAATAAATCTTTTTGCGGCTCGGCCAGATATTCAGCTCCATTTTTTCTTATGACAACCATTTCCTCTATGGTCACGATGCCGTGTCCCTGAACTTCCAACCGTGGCTCTATGGTGAAAATCATCCCCTCTTCAAGCGGAAAAAAAGGTTTTTGGGCATATTTTTCCCAGGCTGGTCCCAGAAGTGCCGTCCCGTCATGGGGGAAACGTCCCACCTGATGACCCAATCCATGCGGAAATTCCTCGTATCCCATAGAGACGATGTATTCCCGGGCAATCTTATCGATCTCTACACCTTGAACGCCGGGTTTTATGGCTTGCTTGGCAAGTTCTATGGACTTAACAATGGTCTCAAATCCCTTCCGGACATCCGGTGGAGCCTGCTCTTCCTTTTCCTCGAGGATATAAAATGTTCTCTGCATATCCGAACAGTAATCCTCGAATTTTACGCCAAAATCCATATTGAGGACATGCCCGCGTTCCACCCTTCGGTCAGTAGGTTTGTAATGGGCTCCTGCCGTTTCGGGTCCTGTAAAAACAGCCGGGCAGTGAGATTTTTCCCAGGCAAAATCGAGTTGCCTCTTTTCCACTTCCTGAATCATAAAGGCCGCAATCTCTTTTTCGGATTTTCCAGGCCGGATATTGAGTGTAACCAGAGAGAAAATGTCGAGAGTATGGGCGATGGCTTTCCGGATGCGATCGACTTCATAATGTTTCGTTTCAGCTAAATTCGGACCACTCATGATATTTCTTAAGCGATGGTTTGGGTATAATAAAATCACGCAAGGAGATATACATGAATACAAAGAAGAAGCCAGGGCCTGAATCGATCGT
>SDBT01011676.1_pt1 | contig 14124 bp, 10 predicted proteins | sample 2277101 | NCBI WGS metagenome assembly SDBT01 (sample SAMN10404973, study PRJNA504765) | marine sediment metagenome | isolation source: marine sediment core GS10_PC15, 103 cmbsf | place: Arctic Ocean: Southern Knipovich Ridge | collected 2010 | reverse complement strand
TGTATGGCCGAATATGTTCATCAAACTGTTTTTCTGTTAGACTTGTGGGTATCGTGCTCATGGTTGAACTCCTTTTTTGAGTGGGATAAACAACCATGATGCACGATTTGTTCTAGATTTAATTAGGTTCAATTACTTCATATAAAAAAACTGGAAAAGAGTATGGCCCACCTCCGCGGCACGCAGGGTGCAGATGCTGGCTCAATTACGAGCCCGACTTGAGTTGATAACGGAAGAGTACACTAGCCTTACCAATTTATAATCATCTAAAAGATGCGCCGAGAGTGCGGTAGCCTCCCCACCAGTGTATAGGCTATTACACCATTGTCCGCCCCCGTAGCTCAACGGACAGAGCAGTAGCCTTCTAAGCTATTGGTTGTGGGTTCGAATCCCGCCGGGGGCGCAAGTTTTTTTAACAAAGCTCTTGAATAGATCAGGGGCTTTGCGCAATTAAAACCCAAACCTTTCGATGCGTTATAAGAAGTTTTGCTTCGTGAGCACGGATTATCGTTGCCGGTTGGTTGTAATCCCGGCGGTATGATAAAATCAATAAAATGGTGAAAGCGGGATCAAAGATGAAGATTTATACACCGAACAGGAGTTTAACGGATGACAGGAAAAAATTCCAAAGAGGATTCGCGACGCCGAATTGAGCGCCATGTGGAGGATATACAACTCATGGATACCGGAATTTCCCAGTGGCATATGACGATACGGACACCGTCCTGGCATCCGCCGACTGATGTATTCGAAACTGAGGATGCAATCATCGTACGCGTCGAAATTGCCGGGATGCAAGAAGATGATTTTTCAATTGAATTGGATGGACGGTCTCTATCCATCCACGGTGTAAGACCAGATGTGAGCGAACAGCGCGCCTATCACCAAATGGAAATCCGCTTTGGTGATTTTTTAATTGAATTCGAAATTCCGATTCCTGTCGATACAAACAAGATCGAGGCAGTTTATAATAACGGATTTTTGCGGGTTATCCTTCCCAAATCTAGCCCGCGGCAAATAAATATCCGCTGAGAAATTTGAATGTGTGAGAGTATTCATGACAGCAACACGATGGAAATCTAATGCTCTGGAAATGCTCGACTGGTTCGACGAGGAACCTGAAAACCTGATTGTTTCACTATCAAACCAGACGATGCCGATTATTGAAGGTGATGCAGAAAACCAGGACGAGCAAATCCCAGTAAATAGTGAAGAGGAGGAAGACCAGATTCCTCAAGTGCTGCCAATCCTTCCGTTAAGAGGACTGGTCGTTTATCCACATACTGCTGTACCATTAACCATTGGACAGGCTCGCTCAATACGCCTCGTGGATGAAGTAATGTCGGGTGATGAGCGCATGATCGCGCTGGTTGCCTCAAGCAACCCCGATTCAGAAATCCCCGAACCGGATGACCTATACAAGGTTGGCACCGTGGCGATCGTCCATCGCATGTTTCGAACTCCAGATGGGACAATTCGTCTGGTCGTCCAGGGATTAGCACGTTGCCGTATTAAAAAATACATCCAAGAAAAACCTTACTTGAAAGCTGAGATTGAACTGGCTCCTGAGACGGTCGAGGAAGACATAGAGCTCGAAGCAATGGCACGCAACGCGCGTGACCAATTCGAGCATATAGCCGAATTGATTCCCTCAATCCCCCGTGAGCTGGTTGCATCGGTGCTGTCTCTTGAAGACCCATTGCAGACCATATACACAATCGCCAACTTCCAACGTATGGAACTGGAAGATGCACAGACTCTTTTAGAATTTGATTCGGCCTCCGAAAAGCTTCACAAGCTCGTCGGTATACTGGCACATGAAGCAGAATTGCTCGAAATGGGGCAAAAGATCCAAAAAGAAGCTCGCTCCGAGATCGAAAAAGTCCAGCACGAATATTACCTGCGGGAGCAGCTTAAAGCTATCCAAAAGGAACTTGGCGAAGGGGACGAACAGACTGTGGAGGTCGAAGAATTCAGAGGAAAAATCGATTCCGCTGGTATGACCGAGGAGGCAGCCAAGCAGGCTCGGCGTGAATTGGACCGCCTCAGCCGCCTGCCAACAGCAGCCGCAGAATACGGTGTAATCCGTACATACTTGGATTGGCTGGTTTCGCTTCCATGGTCGCAGGTAACGACCGACAACCTCGATATTGCTCACGCCCGCCAGGTGCTGGATCACGATCACTATGGACTTGAGGACGTCAAAGAACGGATACTCGAATTCTTAGCCGTACGCAAACTTCGTCAAGAGCGGTCTGACGAATTAGAAGAAGAACTGGAAGATGAAATCCACCGCACCCGTGAAGGTGTGATCCTGTGCTTTGTCGGTCCACCCGGAGTGGGTAAGACTTCGTTAGGGCGCTCTATTGCACGAGCTTTGGGTCGCAAATTCGTTCGCATATCCCTGGGTGGGATGCGCGACGAAGCAGAAATTCGTGGTCACCGGCGCACATATATTGGCGCCATGCCCGGCAGGATCATCCAGGCTCTACGGCGAATCGAATCACGAAATCCTGTTTTTATGCTCGATGAAGTTGACAAGTTGGTCTTCGATTTTCACGGAGACCCAGCCTCAGCCCTGTTAGAGGTGCTCGATCCAGAACAAAACAACGAATTCCGCGACCATTATCTAGAGGTCTCTTTCGACCTCTCCCAGACGATGTTTATCACCACTGCAAACTTATTGGAACCCATTCCTGGACCACTGCGTGATAGAATGGAGATTATCTTTCTCTCAGGCTACACAGAGCGCGAGAAAATTGCTATTGCCAAAGGTTATTTAATCCCTCGCCAACTACGCGAGAACGGTCTGCTCCCTGATGAAGTTGCATTTACTGATGATGGTCTTCAGAAGATCATCCGCTCGTACACTCGCGAAGCCGGTGTGCGTAATTTAGAGCGCGAGATTGGGTCCATCTGCAGAAAAGTTGTGACCCAAATCGTGGAGGGCAAATCTGCAGTCATTGAAATAACCCCAGAGCAGGTTAAAGAGCTTCTCGGGCAGCCTAAATACTTCAGCGATGAAGAAATCGCTAATCGGACATCCGTCCCGGGAGTCGCAACCGGATTGGCATGGACGCCTGCCGGAGGAGATATATTATTTATCGAGGCAACGCGCATGCCGGGCAGCAAGGGATTCCAGGTAACAGGTTCAATCGGCAACGTTATGCAGGAATCAGCCCAAGCTGCTCTCTCCTATGTCAGGTCAAAAGCTAAGTCCCTTGGACTGCAGAGAGACTTCTTTAAAAAATCGGACATTCATCTGCACATACCTGCTGGAGCGCAACCCAAGGATGGACCGTCTGCGGGCGTCGCTATCGCCACTTCTCTGGTCTCGTTGATCTCCGGTCGCTCCGTCCGTTCAGACGTCGGGATGACTGGCGAAATCACCCTGCGGGGACAGGTGATGCCGGTTGGAGGCATCAAAGAAAAGGTTCTGGCAGCGCATAGATCCGGACTCAAGACAGTTATCCTTCCGAAACGTAATGAGGCTGACCTGGAAGATATTCCCGAGGAAGTTCGCCAGGACCTGCAGTTCGTTTATACAGAAACAATTGAAGACGTTCTTGACGCGGCATTGGAACCCGATGGTAAACTTGATACCGAAACCGAAGGTAAAGAGACCGAAGGTGCAGTTTCTACACAAACCGACGATTAGACTAAAAAAAGTTGTGCATTATGAAATGGTATACAATTGATTTACATATCCACACTCCAGCTTCAAGCGATTACCAACAGGAAGATATTACCTTCATAGATATCCTGCATCGTGCTGAAACTCACAGCCTGGATATCATCGCATTTACGGATCACAATACCATAGCTGGTTACCGGCGAATGCAGGATGAGATCAACAGGCTGGAACTGCTGGAAGAATTAAACCGCATCTTACCCGAAGAAAAATCAAATTTAAACGAATATCGCCGTCTTTTTAAGAAGATCCTTGTGCTCCCAGGATTTGAATTCACGGCAACCTTTGGTTTCCACATTTTAGGTATATTCCCTCCCGAAAAGCCGCTGCGTGAGATTGAACATTTGCTGCTGGATTTAGAAATCCCACCCGACCAGATGGACGTAGGCAGCGTAACAATTGGGGCTTCGAGCGATGTATTAACCGCATATCGTCTTATCAATGAAGCGGGTGGGTTGGTGATCGCAGCTCATGCTAATTCGAATAACGGTGTAGCAATGCGCGGCTTTCCTCTGGGTGGTCAAACCAAAATCGCATACACACAAGACGACCATCTTCATGCCCTGGAAGTCACGGACCTTGAAAATAAACGCGGACACAATACAGCTGCCTTTTTTAGCGGCAGGAAACCAGAATATCCCCGGCGGATGCACTGCATTCAAGGGTCAGATGCACATCGACTGTCGAAAGATCCTGATCGTAACAAGAATCTGGGTGTTGGTGATCGGATTACGGATGTGCTTTTACCTGAAGTGAGCTTCGCTGCTTTACTGGATTTATGCGAGTCTAATGATTTTGCCCGCACTCGACCAACCCGCCATACCGCAGCGCCCGTTTATGATTTTTTGCGCACCGCTCACGAAGAAGGATCGAACATCATACAAGATTTTCATGAAAATATGACCATACGCGGCGGAAAACGTTACGCCATCATTGCTGACGTTTGCGCCTTTGCCAACACCAACGGCGGCACACTATACATTGGGCTTTCTGCGGATCAAAAGAAAGCAGTACCAGGCGTGTCCAATCCAAAGCAAGCGATTACCCAATTATCAAAGGAAATCGGAAACCGCCTCAGCCCACCACTTAAATGCGACCTGGACGTTCAAGAGACCAACGGTAAAAAAGTGGTTCGCATTTTAGTACCGCGCGGAGAAGACCCACCTTACGCTGTGGATGACAACAAGATTTATGTCCGCTCTGAGGCAGAAACCGGACTGGCGGTTCGCGATGAGATTGTAGGTTTAGTGCAGCGTGGACCTGGGCGTGCTGCACAAATCACTGATGATGCTTTGGAAAGTGTGCCAGTTATAAACGCCGGTAAAGGGGAGCCGCTCGTTCCAGAGTCCGGAGTCCATGAGAAAGTGCCTGATGAGGCCCCCCGAACAGGCGTTGAAGTGGTATCTGTCGAAGAAAGAAATGGAAATCAGTACTACACTGTTCGAGATCTGCGAAATGGCAATGTTGTAAAAAATGTCACCCGTACCTCTGCACGACGGTTGTGGCATTACGCAATCACCAGATATGCGAAATTACCAGAAGATCTCACGCAGGTTGATATTCAATGGCAGGGAAATTTCGGCCTGATCTACCGTCGCAAACAGGCTAAGCGCACCCGCTATGACCTCGTCCAGCGTGTAAACGAGGATTACCGTTTCTACTTCGGTGTAACTGACGACGGGATACATGGACCTTGGAAGAAGATGGTCGGTCAAGAAGAGGACTGAATTATTAAAGGTGAATTTCTTTCATCGACAGAACTCTCATCACAGTAAATAATGACATCGGTGTCAATTCGGATCTTTTCTTTTCCAGATGACTACCCGGCAGTATATGCGCTTTGGGAAAATGCTGGAACAGGCATTCAACTGCGTCGTTCCGATCAAATCGAGGAGATAGCTAAGAAGCTTGAGCGAGATCCAGACCTGTTCTTGGTCGCTGAAATTGAAAAACAAATTGTAGGATCGGTGTTGGGCGGTTTTGACGGTCGCAGAGGCATGATATATCACATGGCTGTGCTAATGGAGTATCGCCGCCAGGGAATCGCTTTGAAACTGATGGAAGAGCTGGAAAGGCGATTGCGAGAAAAAGGCTGTATTCGTTATTACCTGTTGGTAACGGAAAACAACCAGGAAGCGATCCAGTTTTACAAAGCTCACGGTTGGGAGCGAATGGATTTATTCGCCTATGGAAAAGATTTAGATTGAAACATTATCCTTATCTCCTAGATGGTTTTCAATAATGTTCAACCCAGATAATCACCGATGAGTATTCGTGTCGGCATTCTCACCGTTTCAGATCGCTCTGCGCGCGGCGAAAGACCTGATTTATCAGGTCCGGCGCTGAATGACATCGTTATTGAGCAGGGCTGGTACGTAATTCATTACGAGATTATTCCTGATGATCTCCAACCGCTGCGCGATTTGCTGGCTGCATGGGCAGATTCGGACGATTTAGATGTAATCTTGACCACTGGTGGAACCGGTTTCGGACAGCGAGATATCACTCCAGAGGCTACCCAATCCGTAATCGAACGTCCTGCTCCTGGGTTAACCGAAGCCATGCGAACAGCCAGTCTCAAAGTGACACCTAATGCCATGTTATCAAGAGCCGTTGCTGGTATACGTAAACGGACACTGATCATCAACTTGCCAGGTAGCCCAAAAGGCGCCGTCGAAAATTTACAGGTCGTCCTCCCGGTTATCCCACACGCTGTGCAGCTCCTGACAGAACACCCATTAGCTGAAGAGGGTCATGGATCACCATCCCAGCCTTAACTCACCTCAGATATACCAATTATTGAGTTAATACTTGGCGCGCAATCACCATTCGCTGCATTTCACTTGTCCCCTCTCCGATTGTCATCAGGCGCGCATCCCGGTACATTAACTCAACTGGATATTCGCGACTGTAACCATAGCCCCCAAATATTTGTATCGCATTTCGGCAGACACGTTCAGCCATTTCGGTGGCGAACAACTTCGCCATAGCTGCCTCTTTCGTGTAAGGGCGACCCTCTTCCTTTAGCCAGGCTGCGTAGCGTATCATTAACCGCGCCGATTCGATTTCTGTTGCGGCATCTGCTAGCATCCACTGGATAGCCTGGTGATCGGCTAGATGTTTGCCAAAAGTCTGGCGTTCTTTGGCATACTGCAGCGCCTCTTCAAAAGCAGCTTGCGCCAGACCGACCGAGATTGCGCCGATACCTATGCGACCTCCGTCTAAAACTATCAGTGTTTGCTTGAGCCCCAGACCTTCTTCCCCTAACAAATGATCTGCGGGTAGACGTACACTTTCGTATGTCACTGCATGGGTGGGACAACCCTTTAATCCCATTTTTTTCTCGGGTGGTCCGATATGCAGTCCCGGGGTATCAACCGGGACAATAATCATACTCAATGAGCGCGATCCACTACTTGGATCAGTGCGCACAAGCGTTACGATAAAATCTGCGATGCTGGCATTTGTGCACCACATCTTCGCTCCATTGATTACCCACTCGCTATCCTGCATTTCCGCCTGGGTGCTGATCCCCCCCTTCAAGTCCGAACCTGCACCGGGTTCAGTGAGCGCTAAGGCAGACAGCCCTCCGTCGCCGCTGGCAGCACTGGGCAAAAAACGTTCTTTTTGTGCTTCTGTTCCAAATAAAGTGATTGGAGCACATCCTAACCCATTATGAGCGCATACTGAGAGGGCAGTGCTCCCACACCCCCAACCCAACTCCTCTATAGCAATCGCCGCGCTGATCGCGTCAACGCCGGCTCCCCCATAACCTTCCGGTACATTGAGTCCCAGTAAACCCAAAGGACCCATCTTGTGGACTGCGTCCCAGTTAAATTGGGCACTTTCATCCACTTCGTGGGCTTTTGGTTTCACCTCACGCGCTACAAAATCATGCACCGCCTTGCGCCACATGCGCTGCTCATCAGTGAGATCAAAATTCATGCGAACCTCCTATAAATAATCTATTTAAGTTGGTATCTACATTTAAATATACTATTACTCATATTGTGAAAACGAATAAAAATCACGGCGACCCAAGGGGCGCTATCACTCCTTCCGGAACCCAACCAACGTTGCTGCCAAAAGCAGCTTTCCACCAGAATGCACCTTTCGCCATTATGCCGTTAAGTTGGTTTGAGTGCTCGACGATGACACCTCTTGAATTTGAGGGGATGAAATCGATAGCCGCATAGTTCGTGCCAGGACCCAGCCTGATGGCGGTTGCCTCCAAGTCTATAGTCCTCACTTGATCTCCGACCCCGAAGGTCGTAGACCGATCTTCGGGCTGGGTAACGACCATCATAACCCCATTCGCTACTACATGTTCGGCATTATCCGGATTTATGTCCGATCGGTTTTTGACCTCGCCATTCACCACCATAGTCGAGGAACTTCCTCCATCCAGGGCAATCCCCCACGTCGCTCCCAGAGTATTCTTCACAAATGATGCCAATTCCACAATGCTCATCCCCACATTGCCAAATGGATCACGGTCAGCAACAACAATAAAATACACATATCGCTCATCAAACACTATAGCTGTGCGTGCGTTGCGCAATATCGCTCCCAGATCATAAAATTTTTGCAGAACACCGTCTTCCAGAAATATGAAACTCCCACCCGTGCCGGCATAGGTTTTCGACCAATCGAATGGATTTGGTGTCTGGCAATCGCGGTTAAAGTGCTTAATTTCCTGTGATATTCCGATTTGATCACCTATCGAAAAAAGGCTGCGAAGATCCTCTGCCGGTGACCCCTGCGCTGACAGCACAACGTGATCAAATGGGATAAGAGTGGAACCCGACCCATCCCAAATTTTCCTGATTGTTCCGTTTGTCATAGCGGGAGTCGCGATGATTAACATGGGTTGGCTCAACTCAACCAATATCTCAATACCAGTATCCTCACTTCGGGTGCTGGCATCATATTGAGGCGTATAAATGATCAGTTCATCTTCCTCCCTCGGGACGTTGACTCCATCGAAAGGTATCGTCTCCCCGGTTGTGACATGAGTGATGAACTGTTTCGCCGGGCGATGAACTACACAACCGCCCAGGAAGAGGCTGCGGTCCAATTTCCAGGCAAAACCGCTGCCGCTCTCCAGATCATCAAATCGTTTCATGTACCACCCCGAATGTATCTGACCCTGCCAGGGCACACCCGTCTCTGTATCATAGAAATAACCATTAATCGCTACAACCACTTGATTGCGCGCTCCCCATGATCCGCCCCAATAACTGAGCGCCTGGTCGTATCGTTCCGCCATTCCACTGACCGTTTCCAACCCGCCGTTTATCCTGCCCTGTGCAATGCTGGTTTCAAGGGTTAAATTGGCATTGTTTCGATCCATGCGGGCAACAAAAAGATGGTTCGGTCCCAGTTGGTAAAACTCACGATACTCGATCCCTTCCACCACAGATTGCCATTGGGGAGATGAGCCTTGAGCATACTTTGTTGGAAACAAGAACAGGAGTAATAACGTAGCTATCAATACGAATCGTGAGACTTTCATGGTGTGAAAAGAGTAGCAAAATTTTCTTTAGTCGAAGGTAACACTTCTTCGCTAAGGATTCACCAGCATATATTAAAACCCATTTTACATTGATTCAACATTTTCAGGGAAAAGGCTTACCTGGTGTCAGAAATTATTATATTAAACTTGGCTGCCAAACTCTTAAACCATTATTTTGATTGATTGACCACGGTTCAGCCATACAACTACTGAACATCTCGGACGCGGTTATTACCATGGTACACTTTGGACAGATTAACCACAAGGGGTTAATATGAAACTGAGCTGGGAAACAGCCATTTTAAAATTGGTATCACCTTTCCGAATCGCTCACGGCATAAGTGCGCAGCGTGAGACTGTGTTTGTTAAACTGGACGAAGGCGTTGGCGAAGCCGCAGTTGTCCCGTATTACGGTGAATCAACCGCAGGGATTATCGAATATCTATCTGGATTGAAAGCAACGGATTGGGATGTCTTTCAATTCGAAACAATCATCCAGGGGCTTCCTCCTGGCTCGCAAGCTGCCAGGGCTGCCATCGACATTGCCTTGTACGATTTGTGGGGGAAGCGGTCAGTTTCGCCATTATTCAAGCTGTTTGGACTTGATCCCGATAAAATTCCCCAAACATCGTTCACAATTTCGATCGATGAGCCTGTTGTTATGGCTGAAAAAGCAAGCAAATCGAATTGGCCCATTCTTAAAGTCAAGTTAGGGGGGCAGGATGACGAGGCCGTGATCGCAGCAATCCGCAAGGCAACACCAGCCAGGTTACGCGTAGATGCAAACGCTGGCTGGAGCCGTGAGCAGGCAGTGGATTTAATACCCCGGCTTGCCCAATATGACCTTGAACTTGTTGAACAGCCTCTGCCTGTTGGGGACATCGAAGGTCTTCGTATGCTGCGATCGTTAAATCTTGGCGTACCAATCTTTGCAGACGAGAACGTGAAAACAGCCCGCGATGTGGCCGCGCACGCTGGAGGTGTTGATGGTGTAGTTGTCAAACTAATGAAGTGTGGAGGAATTCGTGAAGCACTGCTCGCTATCGAAACGGCGAAATCGCTCGATATGCAGGTGATGATCAGTTGTGTGGTCGAATCTTCGCTGGGCGTCACGGCTGCCGCACATATAGCCCCTTTGTGTGATTTTGTGGATTTGGACTCACCGTTATTGATCGAAAATGATCCCTACCAGGGAGTGTCTTACGTGGGTGCCGATCTGATATTACCGCATACACCCGGAGTGGGAGTGATGCAAAAGGAAGGCTGAAAAATTATTAATGAGAAAACATGATTTTCGTTTTGTACAATTTCAATTTTTCATTTATAATTACATCACAATAAGTTGGATATCTTGATTTACCGGTCTTACGACCAATGAAAAAATGGCCAGGTAGCTCAGTTGGTAGAGCAGCGGACTGAAAATCCGTGTGTCACCGGTTCAATTCCGGTCTTGGCCACTATTTTATTTAACCCTGATTAACACTGCTTTGTTTTTTGCTCAGCAGATACAAATACAATAACTCCGGAGAGTGGCTGGTTATGAAAGATAAATGTTTCTTAATTTTAGGGGGCGGGGGAATGGTCGGATTCCAGGTTGCCCACCGCATCGCACGACGATTTGATCCCGAGAAAGTCATCATCGCTTCCCTTTACCAGAAAGAAGTGCGCGAAGCTATAAACGACCTCGAAAAGAATTATCCTGATATCGAGTTTGTAGGTTTTTGGGGAAATGTATTTGTACGTCGCGAATTCAACATCGGAGACCGCCAGCAGCGTGTAAGCCGCGGCCAACTGCTGGAAAGCCCCGAATACCGGGCTTCACTTTTTGATGACCTGTTCGGCGATGTCGAAAATGCATACCAAAATTCCCACCTTGTGCAGATCATCCTGGAACACAAACCTGATGTGATTGTTGATTCGATAAACACTGCCACAGGAATCAGCTACCAGGATATTTACACCGCCACCCACATCGCCTCCAGAGACCTGATCTCTTTGGTGAAGGGCTCAGATCAAAGGGACGAAATCGGATTCAAAGATCAGCTTCAGGATGCAAAAGGGTCATTTGAGATTCTGATGATTTCTCAGTATATCCCGCAGCTAATTAGACATGTGATTTTATTAAACAAGGCCATTCGAGAGGCTGGAACTCGACTCTACTTGAAGGTGGGCACAACCGGCACTGGTGGGATGGGCTTAAACATCCCCTACACTCACGGTGAAGATAAGCCCAGCGCAAAGCTGATGTCAAAAACCGCGATGGCTTTCGCTCATACAGGATTGATGTTCCTTATGGCGCGCACACCCGCCGACTCTTATAAGGATGCCCCTCCCATTATCAAGGAAATTAAACCAGCTGCCATGGTCGGCTGGGTCAATATCACAAAAAAGACCATCCAGCGACACGGCAAACCATTGTACCTCTGTAGCAGTCAAACCGAATCACTGGATGAACGGCTGACCTTACAGGTTGAAGAAAGTAAGTGGCAAAGAACTGGGAAGTTGCAAATTCCCGTGGTTGATACGGGAGAGAACGGGCTTTTCACCAAGGGCGAATTTGAGGCCATTACTTCCCTCCGCCAGATGGAATTTATGACCCCCGAGGAAATTGCGCGTGTTGTGGAACTCGAAATCAGAGGTGCAAACACCGGAAAAGATGTAATCGCTGCGGTCGACAGCGCCATCATGGGACCGACTTACCGGGCAGGTTATCTGCGCGGGCAAGCACTCGAAGAACTCGACCGCCTGGAAGCCGAAACCCGAATCCCCAGCGTTGCATTGGGCGAGCTTGGTCCTCCCGAGCTTTCCAAACTGCTTTGGGAAGCCTACCTGCTCAAGATAAAATTTGGCACATTGAAAGCGGTCCTTGAACGCCAAGAAGATGAAGATATAAATCTAAAACCCGGTTCTCAAATACAGCGCCAGTCAGGCGAAATCTCCACCAGCTTAGAAGATTATTTACAGGAGAATGTGGGATTAAAGCAGATCATCACCTCAGTCGGGATTCCCATTCTCCTCCCGGACGGTAAAACGCTCCTACGCGGACCTTTTATTCGCATCCCGGAAGTAGCAGGTCAGAATGATGTACCCATTGGCGATGGAGATATCGACCGCTGGGCAAATAAAGGATGGGTGGATCTGAGAGAGCAGAACATGGCACGCTGGCAGAAAAGGTTTGAGGTCATGCAGCGCGGCCAGCTCAGAATGCGCGCTAAAGGTTCTGCTGACGTTATTAGAGAAACCTACCTGCATGAAGAAATATTCATCGGTGAAGTGGTTAGCTGGGTGTTTAGCAACGAAATGGGCGGCTACCGGTTGATGTAGTATTGATTAAATCAATACTTTGCTGCTGCGCTCCATCCTACATATTTATATTTACATGTCTTATCCCCCTTGGTCAAGACAGTATTAAACACACCTCTGGCAGTGGTTGGTGAAGTAAATTGACCTTGGACATAAAATTCGTCAGACCCGATCGCGAAAGTGCTGTTAAAAATTTTTAAGCTGACCCGGGAAAGATTTAACTCAAATTGCTTTCCAAAGCACACATATCCGATTCGTAGATTCGTCACTCGATCGCCTTGCGGGTTGATATTAAATACGATCACGCTCCCATCAAAATTCCCTTTAAACTTCGCACTAGCACGTGGTTGGATATAGCCCACCGATTGTGTCGGCGCTACCGTGGCTGTAAATGTCCCGGAAATGGTTGGAAGGGAGGTCGAGGTAGGAGGGATTGTAGCAGTCGGGCTGGGGGTAGCAGTCGGACTGGGAGCAACCGTGTACGTGGCTGTTGGGAAAGTTGTTAGCGTCGCGGTATGGGTTGCAGTCAGGGTCAGGGAAGGTATCGCGGTTGGCGATGGTATGAACTTCGGAAAAATCTGGCTGCATCCTATCAGAAAAATAGATAGGGAGAGCGGAAGAATTCTTTGACGGAAACGCTTGAACGTGTTCATTATTTTCCTCCAGACCACAAAAATTCTCGTCATCCAGATTAAATTCACAAATCCACCTTAATAGTATAACGGAAAAGTTATCTGGGTTAAATTCAATGCCCCTCAGGCATCACGAGGAATAATAACTCCTGAGAAACACCACGTAGCATACCAACAATGTTACCAAAATCCCCTCCTGTTACACCCTGGATACAACCACACACCCTAGACCTTATCCCCCCAAGTGGTATTTTGTCTAAATCCCCCCATTTCACCCTTGCATTCCCAGAACTTTTGTGCTATTAATAAGGCTATATACTGTAACCAATTTTAAATGACGAACTCCAATGACCGGTTCAATTCTCACCATCCAATCTGCCAACCCGGCTCTCAGCCCAGAAACCGGCCTGATAAGCATCCGTTTTAGGCATTCGTGCTTAAGTATCCATTCTTAAGCATCCGTTCTTTGGATGCCGGATACCCAGTGTTCTTTACTGCCAGCAGTGTTCTTTACTGCCAGCAGTGTTCTTTACTGCCAGCAATGTTCTTTACTGCCAGCAGTGTTCTTTACTGCCCAATGCTCTCAAACGCCGCTTCTACAACCGCCGCGTCTGCGGCCGGGAACACCTGGACCTCGAAAATCTAGTCTATCGTCCGTCGTCTGTCATCCGTCATCCGTCGCCCAAGCATTCGTTCCTCTTCGTTTTGTAATTTTATTTTTTACTCAAAAATATTTTTCATTGAACCCACTCATGAAGCACAAATACAACCTTCCCCTAACCGGTGAACAATAGGCTGAGCTTGAGCCTCTCATCCCCCCGCTCGAATCCTCTGCTACCATGCCGCTGTGCTCTTTATTACCAATTACCTGATACTTGATTGCCTGATTGTCTATAGGACGACTAATGACTACCCGACCAAAGACTAATGACATGGCGTATAATTCCATTCACAACACTAAACCAAGGACAATCATGGTGGAT
>SDBT01011675.1_pt1 | contig 14127 bp, 12 predicted proteins | sample 2277101 | NCBI WGS metagenome assembly SDBT01 (sample SAMN10404973, study PRJNA504765) | marine sediment metagenome | isolation source: marine sediment core GS10_PC15, 103 cmbsf | place: Arctic Ocean: Southern Knipovich Ridge | collected 2010 | reverse complement strand
GGGGAAGCTTAGTTTACTTAACTTACAAGTAAGTTTTTATTGTTAATTTTAGTTCCACTTAATAATTTTCTTTTCGAAAATACACTTTTTGATGCCTATTGAGACTCTTCGTGGAGAAATAAACTTTCTGGAAGCCTTACCACGTTCTTGTTATCAATAGCTGATTTATGTAGCTTTGCCAGTCAAAGCTAACATAATCTACAGAATCCCACTTTTCTTCAGGGTTAATTTTTAACCCCAAACCCAATGTTGAGTGAGCGTAACTGTGTTTCCAAAAAGCAGATAAACTGATAAAAAGACATGTAATTAGTAAAACATTTGAAAGCCAAAATAAAGTTGATAATTACAGTTATACCAACAGTCATTTTACTAATCTACGGCATAGAATTAGGAATACGTGTTTTAATCGCTGATGGAAAAGATAGAATATCTCGTTGTAGTCATGGGACTCATTTTATTGTTAATGATAGTTAACTTACTATTCTACGACAACTACAAAAACGAAAAATGAGTAGTGTCAGAGATTGTAGTACGCCTTCTGGTGAAATCTCCAATTCCCACAAAATCCCCCTTTTTTGATTTGGTATGAATTTTATGCTAAAATGAATGTTTTCAAACCATAAACCGTTGATACACACAAGTAATCTGCAACAAGCCAAAAAGTGTTAAATAAAAATACATTGTAACACAATTGGTTATGGAGAGAATCTACTTTTGCAAACCAAAAAAAGAAAGACAGTTGGGCACTCATTTAGAATAAACGCAGAATGGTTTAGTATATTGAGGACGGAAGCAGAAAAACAAGGAATTAGCGTTAACTCGCTTCTGAATAATCTCCTAAAGCGAAATGCTTACTTTAGACACATGTTACGTTACGGCGCAATAACTCTAACCCATAAAGGCTTCGCTGACATACTGGAAAGCTGTCCAGACGAAAAATTAAGAAAAAACGCAGTAAACGCTGCTTCAACTATTCTGCCAGATTTCCTTTCAACTATGGGAGTCTCACCTGACTATCATGTCGTAATTGACCTGATTAAGAATCTTCTTTCTGAATATTCAGGATGGTTCGAGTGCGACTATCACATTCTACCAGACAGAGAGATTGTTCATTTGCGACATAATCTGGGGAAAAAATGGAGCTTCTACGTTTCTGTAGCAGCATCAACAGCCTTAAACTCACTATTAACAAAAGAAGTTACAACAGAAATTTCAGATTCTTCAGTAACCATAAGAATTGACAAACAGGCAATAATCAATGCAACCTCATAAACCTCAACACATAATCAACTAACCAACATTTCATCCTAAAAAAATCCACTTAGATATTCTGACTTAGAAGATTTTGAAATGCCCTAATCCTAAAAACCAATTGAATCTCAAAGAAACAAAAAGATTCAAAGCATCAAGTCATGAGAAACTAATAATCGATTTTTCAAATCTAAGATCAGGAGAAAGTATTAACCTTAAAATAATTTATCCGAAGGTTAAGACAATTTATTAAAATGATCACCATATACTATATTGAATTAGAACTATCTCATCCTTTAATTGTTGAACAAACACCAATATTCTCTCACAAAATCCTCCTTTTTTGTTTTGGACAGATATTATTTTATTAATATAACTCTAGAGTGATGTATGATGTGATTCAGTGACCATTGATATGTGGAAACCGATTGAAATATCTGACAACATTTTTTGGGTCGGAGCCGTATCAGATAAAGGAATGCTTCAATGTCATTCCTATTTGATTATTGATGGGGAGGAAGCCGTTCTAATTGACCCCGGTTCACCTTTGAATTTTGATGTAGTTTATAAGAAAGTTTCCTCTCTGATTCCAATCCAAAATGTTCGGTACATAATTCTAAATCACCAAGACCCTGACATTTGTTCAAGCGTTCCTTTATTTGAAAAAAAAGGGTTTAAAGGAGAAATAGCAACACACTGGAGAACATCAGTACTCATAAAATATTATGGTATCAGTTCAAAATATTACTTGGTTGATCACAATCAGTTCAAGTTAACATTTAGTTCTGGACGAGTATTGGATTTCATTGCCACGCCCTACCTCCATTACTCTGGTTCCATAATGGTTTATGACTCAAAATCAAAAATATTATTCTCAAGCGATCTCTTCGGCGCCCTATCCAGTGATAAGCAATTCTGGGCAAATAAAAACTACATTGAAGCAATGAAAGCGTTTCATGAACATTACATGCCGAGTAATGAGATTTTGAGCCCAGTCATGGAATTGCTTCTAAACTTAGAGATATCAATAATCGCACCACAGCATGGTTGCCTAATCAATCAGGATATTGAGGAAGCAATCGTTACGTTGCGAGACCTAGAGTGTGGTACGTTTTTAAACCCCATTAAAAAGGAATTAATCATAATAGGGGGCTACTATGGGCTTTGCAACCGTATTCTGAAACGTTATTATTCATTTTTTGAGACAAACGAAGTTTTAGAGATATTCACGGACTCGCCGATAATAATCGATGATGAGACATTATTAATTTCTGATTTTAATTCAACGGGACGCGATTTATGGAACACCTTTTTTGAACTAGTCTATTCTAAGAAAGGAATTTCATGGATAACGCTCGTTGAGCCCCTAGTTCGCAGAAAAGCCATTGAATACGAAATTGCTCTCCCCCAGATTTTTAAAACCGTTTACATAGACATAGAGTCCAAAGTCAATAATCTCTTGGACCAGAATATTCAATTAAAAGAACTTAATGAACGATTGAATAATAACCTGAAGAAGACAGAAGACAAGCTACAGCGCTGCCCCGTTACAATGCTGTATAATGAAGGCTTTTTTATGGAATATATAAAAAATGACATTCAATCTGTAGGTGACAAGGATAAGAAAAATGCCCTTATTGTCATCGAGATTGATAAGATGCCCAAAACCATATTCGATTATGGACAGAACGCTGGAGAGGAGGTTCTAAAAAGCATGGCATATCTCCTTGATAAGAGGAAGGCTTCTCTGTGGGGTTTATTCAAGCTGGAAGGTCCAAGATTTGCATTGTATCTCCCGGATACAAGGACTGAAAAAGCAGTTGATTTTGCAGATAAAATGAGGAGTGATATATCCCAATCACCGGTCTTTCTTCATCCAATAACTGTATCAATAGGGGTATCCAACCTAGACGAGTTCTCTGAGTTGTCAATGTCCAGAGATGAATTATATGAGTCTATCTTCAAGGTTGCAAAACTGAGGTTGCAGATTGCTAAGAATCGAGGGATGAACATTGTATGCTTCGAGTCGGATATTCATGACTATTCGGAAGGTATTGGAAAGGTTCTGATTATTGAACCAGATGAATTGAATGCCAATATCCTTGAGACCTCGTTGAGCCCACTAAAAATCAAAGTTAAACTCTGTACGGATGGCTTGAAAGCTTTAGAGCTGATAGAAAAAGAAAAGCCTGACGTCATCATTTCGGAAATATTTGTCCCAAAAATGGATGGATTCATGATACGTGAAAAGATTCTTCAATCTTCGAGTCAAAAGAATATCCCGTTCATTGTAATGTCCCACAAAAAAGACGAGGAGTCGGTGCAGCGAGCTAACCATCTTGAGATCTTGCATTACCTTAAAAAACCCTTTATTTTATCGGAACTGGTTGGATTAGTAACGAATATCATTACACAGTGAATTTTTTTGATTGAAATTACACTCGAAACAAGTTTACTCTTCGCCATTTCCCTATGTGTAGTTATTGCGATCCTCTTCATCTTACTCTGTTATAACAGCTGGAATGGGGGAAGAACTCAAACAAAATATGCTCTGATGAAAGAATACGTCATCCAAGTCCTACCCAAAAAAAGGGATAAAAAACGAGACACATTCATTGAATGCAATAAGGAATTATTCCTAGATGTTTTTGTCGAGATAAAACAGAACCTGTCTTTGGATAGAAAGATACTGGAATCAGCATCAATGTATGCTATGAATCATGGATTTGATAAAAAATATATACGTAATCTGAATGCATGGAAAAAACTCACTAGAATTGAAGCCGCAAGTTACCTTGGAAATATTTCAACAAAAAAATCGAGAGAAGCCCTAAAAAAAGCGTTGATAAAAGAAAAAAACCGAATCGTCAAGATTTACATCATCAACGCGCTAGTTAATCTAGATGAATCAAGCGTTATCCCATTAATCGTTAAATCATTAATTGATGCTCCAATCTGGTACCAAGATAGAGTCAGTAGACTGTTATGTGAATTTCACATAGACCTTTACGAGTTCTTACCACAGATAATTGAAAGCAAAAGACCTGAATATGTTCGACTTATACTGTGCTTTGCGTCAAGTTACGTTGCTGAAGACCTGAAAGAGTACCTGATCGATAATATTGCATCATCGGATGAAACGATTGTGCAGCAGGCACTGGATGCCTTACTGAAACTTTACCCAACCGAGCTAATGAAAAGTGAATACCTTGAGAACAAGAACTCCAGCATCAAGAATATAGCTATATCATCACTTGCTCAGGTCCCCACTAGGGAGAACCTTGCACGGCTTGTAGCAATGGTGGAGCGCTCCTTTGAATTTGAGGACTCATTAACATATTCAATCTCCACGATTCTTAAAAAAAAGCCGGAATATATTGAAATCATCGTTGATAACCTACATGAAACATCACATTCACGGGCTCGTACGATATACGCGAATATTCTATCATTGCGGATTGAGTATTTTATCCTCAAATTGTTAACCAAAAAGAGAGATGTTGCGAGCTCAATTCTTGAAGAGATTATTTCGGCTGGAAATATAAGTAACGTAATTGGGTTTCTAAATAATAATAAAAACATCGAGCTTGAAAATGAAGTTCTTTCAATAATCCGTCGAGTCAGTGAACGAAAAGACAAGATAAAGTCAGAGTTATGCATCTATCTTGATGATAGAATAATCAGGAAGCTCGCTTGGGCAAAGATAGTTGTTCCGAAGCCGCTAAGAGTTGAAGTGAGGGAGCGAGATAAAATCATTTTTCTTTATTTTCTCCTTACTGCCATCATTTTGTTTTTCCCATTGTTATATGTGTGGAACCATTTTGACCAGTTCGCATTATTAACGCTGATGGACCATGCGAAAATTTTCACGGGTGACTTTATCGCCCAGTTCACGTTTTACGTAATCGTGGCAAACTTTGTCTATATTTTTCTGCTATTGCTGTCAGTAGGCGAGGTCTCTAACCAGTCAAAGTTTTGGAAGGTAAAGAACATTTCATTTCTTTTTAAAAAAGGGATACTGCCTTCGATATCCATTTTAGTTCCTGCTTACGGTGAGGAGATGACTATTATTGAAAGCATGAACTCTCTTCTTGGATTTGTGTACCCAAATTTTCAAGTGGTCGTCATTAACGATGGGTCGACTGATAACACCTTGCAAAAGGTTGTTGATTATTTTGAACTAGAAAAAGTAGATGAAGTCTTGAATTTGAGGTTAAAAACTCATCCCATCAGGGGGATTTACAGGAATCCTTCATATCCAAATCTTGTCGTTGTTGATAAAGAAAATGGTGGAAAAGCAGATGCCCTCAACGTCGGAATAAATGTTGCAAGCAAGGATTACGTTTGTTGTATTGACTCAGACTCATTGTTGGAACCAGCGGCGCTACAGAAAATTGCTTCAAGAAGTCTGGACTATGAGGCTGAAACAGTCGCTACGGGCGGTAATATTCTTCCGATTAATGGATGCACCGTTGAAAAAGGAACTATCACAAGCACAAGTATCCCAAAAAATTCTATTGCAAGGTTCCAGACCATTGAATATCTCCGAGCTTTCATGGCTGGGAGACTTGGATGGACGAGACTTAACTCTTTACTCATCATTTCCGGGGCATTCGGATTGTTCAAACGAGAAAGACTGCTTGAAATTGGCGGATATTTAACGAGCAGTGAGAGGTTCAAAAAAGACACAGTTGGCGAAGATATGGAGCTAGTCGTACGTCTTAGTCGGAACATGAGAGAGAAAAAGATACCGTACCGGATTCAGCATACGTATAATGCGAACTGCTGGACTGAGGTCCCTGAGGATTTCTCGATATTGAAAAAGCAGAGGGATAGATGGCACAGGGGTTTGATCGACATCATCTTTTTCCATAGAAAACTTCTTTTCAATCCCTCATATGGTGCCTTGGGTCTTGTATCGTTCCCATATTTCTTCATATTTGAGGTTGTTGGTCCTTTTTTTGAGTTGTTTGGATATTTTGCCTTAGTTTCTCAGATAGCATTTGGGATGATGGATTACCCAATTGCTATTCTCATCTTCAGCGCTAATATCCTCATGGGCATCATCATATCGTTAACAGGGTTATTGATTTCACGATGGCATGAGCATACTAATTGTTTCAGCGGTCATGATACCATGGTCCTGATGTTATATGCCTTTTTGGAGAATTTTGGTGTCAGACAGGTAATTAGTTTGTGGAGGGTTGGTGGATACATTAACTCGATGAGGAAACCGAAGGGTTGGGGCAAAATTGTGAGGAAAGGTTTTTCACAATCGACTTGAGTTCCAAGATCAACCGATTTTTAATACAATCCTTGGAGAAAACAATGAAAACGTTATAGGAATGGCTGTTCATTTCATTTTGGACAAGGTCCAAATGTTTACTTGCAAAACTCCCCCTTTTTTTATTCTAAAAGGTTTAATCTACTTCTCCTTTCCATAAAAGCTTAGTTTCCTCAAATTTAGAACATTTTCTTAAATGCCAGTCTTCTTTTGTTACACTATTTTCTCTAGAATTTTTTCGAAATTTTCTCTTGTTCGTTCCCGTTTGTAAGTCCGTAACGCGTTTATCAGTTCTTTTTCGTCAACTTTCCCCAGTTTATCCTTTACTTTATCTGCGATCTGGCTTCCCAAAAAAAGATACTGGCAGACAGAAGTAACATTCGAAACTCTCCGGTTGATGCTGGCTGTCTCAAAATCAATCAAATGAGGACTGTCGTCCGCGTCAACGATAATGTGTTTCGGCGCATTGCTCAGCTCTCCATGGTCCAAGCCAGCCTCATCAAGCCTGTAACACTGCTCCAAAATATCCTTTAAAACCAAGCGAACACGCCACTGCTCTTCTCTTTCTTCCATGGATTTGATCCATTCTGGAAAATGTGTTCCTTTAACTAACTCCATGAGAAGAAAGTTTTCGCTGATCTCAAGCACTTTTGGTCCAACGTCTATGGCATTCGCTCTGTTCAGCATTTCTCCTTCATGGAACATTCCCTTCCTGTCAGCGTCAACTCTGCGAATCTTCAAAGCAGCTCTCCCAAATATCGTGTAGGCTACAACAACGACGCCAACGCAACCTTTCCCCAGAACTGGCACATCAAAGACGTTCTTCTCTCCCGAGAATTCTAGGGTTTGGACTCCGAGTCTCTCCAGCTCCTTGAGGCGCCTCCTCAGTTCTTCCTGTTCACATCTGGGGTAACATAGAATTTGGCAGTGTTTATTTTCACTGAGCCCTTTCAGGGAGACCACTTCACCCGCCTGCAAGTCTTCTCACTAAGAAACTACTTCTCAAGAACAGTTATTAAATATGGCAATTTAGCATTTGGATTCAGGGCAGGTTCCATGTTCATAATCTCTTTGCTCTCTGATTTCGGTCACAATGACCCTTACGTAGCGGAAATGAAAGCCGTAATCCTCTCCATTAACCCCCAAGCCCGTATCGTGGACATAACTCACAGCATCAAAAAATTTAGCATCCGCATGGGCGCCTATGTCCTAGCCTCAGCAGTCCCATACTTTCCTCAGAACACAATTCATGTGGCAGTTGTAGACCCTGGTGTCGGAACAAAAAGACGCCCCATAATCGCAGAAACCAACCACAGCCTATATGTTGGACCCGACAACGGACTCCTCATGCTAGCTGCCCACAACGAAAAAATAATAAACGTTTACCAAATAGATAACCCAAAGTATATGCTATCCAAAGTGTCAAAAACTTTTCATGGAAGAGACATCTTCGCCCCAGCAGCTGCACATCTATCAATAGGAATAAAGCCGTCTGATTTTGGGTCCACAATACAAGATTATGTCTTTCCTGAATTCGCAAAACCACACCTGGAACGGGGTGAACTGGTCAGCGAGGTTCTTCACATAGACGATTTCGGCAACATCATCAGTAACATTTCAGCAGAAGCCCTTGAGCTATATGGTGTTCATGAGGGAGACTCTCTTCTTGTCACGCTCGGCAACAAAAAATTGAACATGCCATTCTGTTCAGCCTACGGTAAGGTTCCAGTTAGCACTATTTTGGCATTAATCGGCAGCAGCAACTTTCTTGAAGTAGCAGTTAATCAGGGAAGTGCTTCTAGAAATTTCAAGGCAAAAGTTGGAGATGCATTTTGTGTCTCTGTGCTAGACTCTAGCTAACAGAACCCACCTTTTTGTTGTCAATAATTTTCTATCCATATAATGTCTCTTCGGGATTTTGCCAAGGCGTAACCAATTATCAACCCAGCTGCGAGACCGCCGAAGTGGGCAATTACATTGACGCCTGCGCCTGTGGACAGCATTAAAAACAGAAATGAATAGAACAATGCGCCCACAATGGATTGACCGAACGTTTTTCGCATGTATATGATGCCTGCGCCGTACATTCCGAATACTGCTCCTGAAGCCCCCGCAGAAAGTGTATACGGGGACATAAAAAAGAGGGTCAGCAAGCTGCCTGAGAGTCCTGAGAGCAGGTAGACCGAAAAGTATTCTTCTGTCTTGAAGAGTTCTTCTGCCCTGAAGCCGAATATAACTAGGAATAGCATGTTTAGTGCGATATGCATTACATCTACATGAACGAAAATTGATGTTAGGAGCTGCCAGTACTCACCATTCAATACGCTGATGTTGAATTGCCCTAACTGAAGGAGAACGCTGGTGTTTGTTTCGATGAAATTTCCGCCAATCACCGAAGTGTAGATGTAAACCAGTATGTTGAGAGTAACTAGAAATGTTGTTGGCGTTAACTTGGGTTGGATTCTCATTTCCGTGCCATCCTCAAAAGCAATTGCTCCATCGTATTTATGAATACCTTAACAATATTTTTCCTATTTCAAACGCTTCTGCTAAACTCTAGTGTCCAAGATTTTCCAGCAACCGTCTTTGCTGTCAGCGGATTGCTTACCTATCTACTGGCAAGAATCCTATAGCTTGTTCACTTCTAAAAGGGCGTAAAAATTTAGCATACTGTGTCAGTTTTGTTTAGGTCCCGAAGCCTCACATCACCATCAATCTCTTTTATGAAATTGACGACGCTGCTTGGGACCAGTTCTTCCCAGTTTTCTCCAGTTAACATACGTTTCCGAATTTCCGTAGCCAAATAAAGCCCTCGATTTATAAACCGTATCGGCTCGACCCTGAATCCCGCTTCGGTAAAAAGTCGACGAGTTAACGGCTCGTTAGCGTAGATCACATCAATTTTTGGGGAGTAACCGACTATTTGTGAGACCCATAACGCGTGTTGGTGAACGTCCGGCACTGGTATTATCCAGATTCTCGACAACTGGATTCCCTCTTCTTCTAAGGCTTTTCGAATCATGGTGATGCGCTCGCCGGCGGTAAAAGGATTATCGAGCCTGTGGCTGTACTGTGAACTGCCCACAATTATGACCAGCTCATCTACCTCTTTCACGATTTTTTTTATGAGTTCTAAATGTCCCTTGTGAACTGGCTGAAATCTTCCCACAAAGACGCCGCGCTTCACTGTTTCTCCTCTCCTCAGGGAACCTGTAATTTCTTGTTGTATATGAGCTTCTTTAACCTCTTAAAAGCTATCCCTGTTTTTGTTTAACCAATCTGCTGGAAACAGAGATAGTTCTTTATCCTTCACCTTTAGTTCCATTGACTCTTCGTAGCCTCTTTCCTCTTTCTGGAGAAGCTTCATTTTAACATGCTCTCCGTATACGTAGCCGCATATACTCAAATCGGAGCATACAACCCTGTGGCATGGAATCAATAAAGGAAAAGGATTTGATGCTTCAACGCGCCCCACAGACCTTGCAATTCCCCCCACAACCTTGGCTATGGCGTCATATGTTGTAACGTATCCAACAGGAACCAGACGCGTGCAGCTAAGAACTTTTTGTGTGTAGCTGGAAAGATTGTCCAAAGCTATTTTGAAGCCGTAATTCTCTTGGTCCTTACCATCGAAGACCTCCTCTAAAGTGTCCAAAACGTTTGCTAGCAGCTGGTTATGTTCTTCTGTAACCTGAAACGGAATATCATGTGGTAACCTTCGTAGTAGGCGCTTCAAATCTGGTTCTTGTGTAGAAAAGCAGGTGGCGAGGACTTGGTTATTCTGAACCGCTGCACCATACCAAACATCCTTCCTTTTCTGATAGCCAACATATATCATACGAACTCCCCACGTTTGCAACTATGCCCTCTTGTTTTTGTGGTAACTAGAATTTTTTGAGCATACCCCTCTTTCGCACATACTTGTCTGCCAAATGAAACACCAATACGCCGAAGAGAATCCAAGCTACGCCCAGAATTAAGAGGTGTAGAAAGACGTTGCCAACGACCTCTGGAATATAATCTTCTATCAGGAAACTTCGCATTCCAATCAGGGCTGGTGCAGTTGGAAATATGGCGCTTGCCTGCTGAGCCAGTGTGGGAAGCACAATTAATGGGTAAGCCACAGGAGAAAGAATCGTCATGATGCTGTAGAAAATGTCAGAGACTATCCATCCCTCCTTTAATATTAAGCTCAGCGCTGAGATTACTATGCCAAAGCCGTAGAGTGCAAACAACATGAGCGCAAAAATTGCTAAAGCCGGTAAGATTCCTCCGATGTTTAAGACTAAACCAAAAGTGACGTATATGAAAATGAACTGAATGATTGTGCCTATGCCCTGATGGACTGTGCTGTGGAGTGCCATGCCTAAAACTTGTCCCAAACGGCTCGCAGGCGTAACGTAAATTGACTCCAGTGTCCCAAACCATTGTTCTCGTCTCATGCTGAATCCCATCGCCCAAACGGCTGTTCCTATGAATCCCATCATAATGTAACCTGTGAAAATGAAGGCAACTACATCTCCTGTTCCAACCAGCTGTGCCAAGTTCTCGCTGTATCTTCCTCCAATCAAAACAAGACCGTAGAGAAGAAAAGGCAACATGAAGACAACAGGAGAAATTAGTTGACGTACAAAACTTACAGGATACGCAAAATCGAGCTTCCAAGCTTTAATATTTGATTCCCAGATCGCCCTCAGTTCAGCCTTTAGGTTGCTCCAGTTGAATCCTGTTGCGCATTTGACTTCCCGCAACCTGTAATCTGTATTGCTTTTTTTCAATCTAATCTTATCCTCAATAATGGCTGATTGTTCCAGACTTTTTCGCTTTGTTCTCCATCCAGTTAAACATATAGAAACCAGCAAATATCAGAACGGCATCGATGGCTAGAAGCGCCAGAACCTCAAAGTATAATGATGAAAGGCTTGCTCCAAGCAGCATAATGCTTCTTACAATTATGAGTGCATATGTGAGCGGAATGATTTTGCCGAAGATTTGAGCCCAAAAAGGTAGGCTCTCGAGAGGATATCGTACTGGAGAAAAAACGTAAAAAACGTATCCTATGGTCTCTGAGACATCATGGGATTGCTTGTACAAAAGCGAGAACGCAGCCAAAACAAGGGACAAGCCATACAGTCCCAGTAGTAGCAAAATGACTATGAGAAACACTGGAAGCATTACTCCCAACGTCAAATTCATTCCAAAGAGGAGTGCAGAGATTGCAAGTTGGCTTGCGGCGAAGATTGTGCTGGATATGCTTTCGCTTAATGCTTTTCCGATAAGCACGTAAACTTTGTTAGTTGGTGCCACAAGCACGTAATCCAGTGTGCCCTGTATTGCTTCTCTTCTTATGCTTTCTCCCATTCCATAAAGTAGAGTGTTTACGTAACTGTTGAGGATAGATCCAATCACAATAAATGGAATAAACTCTGTAGTGCCCGTGATTTGTCCAAAGCTTGCGCTCTGCAAACCACCAACAAAGGCTTGCCCCTGAAAGATGAATGGAATAAACCAGAAAATAGGAAATACCGCCCAAAAAACAAAAATAATCGGGTAAGCCATCAAAAATTTCATGTTTTTAATTATCTCGTTCCAAACAACAGACAAGTTACTGCGCAAAGCAGACTGCTGATAAATGCTTTCCATCATTTATTGCATTCTGCCCTCCGTGAGTTTTGCGCCAGTTAATTTGATAAAAACATCTTCAAGCGTAGGCACACCAACATTCAAGCTGCCTATGCGAACGTTCTTTTGTCTGAGTGCATCAATAATTGTTCCCACGTTTTCTTCAACAGTTCCCCCGATTATCTTGATTCTTGAAGGATTTCCCTCATCCTCGTTGCCGCGAATAAGTTTGACGACTTTTGCGTCGGGTAACAGAGAACGGATGTGCTTTTCGATGCCCGCTGGTGGATCGTAAACAGCTACTTCTACAAGCTCAGTTTCTTTCACCATTGCTTTGAGCCTGTTTGGGGTGTCAACTGCAACGATGTTGCCGTTGTTTATGAATGCCACTCGATCGCACAGTTTGTCTGCTTCATCCATGTAGTGGGTGGTCAGAAGAATCGTTTTTCCGCGTTTCTCTGTAAGTTCTTTTATTTGTCTGCGGATCTGCCTCGCAAAATTTGGGTCTAAACCTAATGTGGGTTCATCCAACAGCAGGATTGGTGGATCATGTAGTAGGGCTCGGGCTATGGCAACTTTTTGTCTCATGCCTGTGCTGTAGTCCTCAAGTCTCTCGTCTGCTCTGTCAGAAAGGTTAAAATTTTCTAGAAGTTCTTCGATTCTTTGTTTTGCGTGTGTTCTATGCATCTTGTACAACGAAGCAAAATACCTGAGGTTGTCTCTGGCTGTGAGTTTCCAATATAAACTTCTCTCTCCGCCCACAACCATTCCCAAACTTGCTCGGACCATGGAGGTTTCTTTTTGGGTATCAAAACCGTTTACGGTGACCGTGCCTTCGTCTGGAATCAAGATTGTGGATAAACATTTAATCATTGTAGTTTTTCCAGACCCGTTTGGTCCAAGAAGTCCGAAGAGTTCTCCGGGACGGATTTCTATGTTGACTTTGTTTAAGGCTACTGTAACATCGTTTTTTTCTTTGTTTTTATTCTTCGATTGGTTTTTTCGCAGAAAACCGAAGACGCCTCTGTGCTTCTTTTTGGCAAATCTTTTAGTTAGATTTGTTGTCTGAATGCTGAAAACTTCGCTTGTTTTGTTGTTAACCAAATCCTAATCCTCGCATCTTTTCAAAGAGGAACTGGTGAGACTTGTTTCCATTCCACAGAGCCTTTCAGATAGATTGGTAGTACTTGCGTAAAAACTTATTTTACTTTCGTGTCAAAGTTCTGCAAAGTCTTCGATTGATGGGGTTTCTAACGAATTAGCCTTTTTGGTTTAAGGCCCCATAAATTTAATGTCAGATAGAAATCCTTGGAAAAATTCATCGAATGTATTTTTTCATCGCTATCTTTTTTATTAAATTTAATTTTCTCGTGTGGAATTTTTTGTTTAAATCCACTTAAAACCATCTTTGCATGTAATTCTAGCCATTGAAATTTTTCCACCAGTTGTTTTTAGTATTTTTCGTTGATTAGGACCATAGTAAGGTAATCGACTGATTGCCACGTCCAGAATTAGGTTTGAAAGTTCTTCGGCTTCTTTTAGGGAAAGAAGGTCTGTTTTAATTTGAAACCTATTATCCAATAATGGAGCGTAATTGAAAAGTGCATTTGCAACAAAATTATCGCCATTGAACAAGACAGGATATGACTTTGGGGTACGGAATGTTATCTTGTTTCCACGTTTGGTCATGATGTTCAGCATTAGAATTCTCGTCTGTAAATTCTCCTTCGACATGCCAATTCTTATTATGAAACACATGTCTAAGACGGTATGACCGACCATTTTCCTGCTTAACACATCCAGCAATGTGAAAACCACCAGAATCTTTTATTTTAGGACTAATACTTTCCAAACATTGCCTCTTTTATTGGGAAAAAAGAGATCGATATTTGTCTTACATGCGATTTGTTCTTTTTCGATCGTTATAGGCTTGATTGATATCATCCATAGTTATAGCGTTTACTGGCTTA
>SDBT01011674.1_pt1 | contig 14128 bp, 10 predicted proteins | sample 2277101 | NCBI WGS metagenome assembly SDBT01 (sample SAMN10404973, study PRJNA504765) | marine sediment metagenome | isolation source: marine sediment core GS10_PC15, 103 cmbsf | place: Arctic Ocean: Southern Knipovich Ridge | collected 2010 | reverse complement strand
AATTGTAGGTTTGTATTCGGGGTTTTTCAGCTCCCCTTTAGTATAAATCTCTACTAAAGAGCTTTTTCCTACAGCACTATCACCAATTATCACAATTTTACTATGTATATTTTGACCAATAGAGGCTTCTGTATGATGATGATTTATTATTCCTTCTTGATTTACTTTAGGAAGATTAATTGATGTTTCTCTTTGGTCTAAAATTAGAGAAACTTTATCTGCTACTAGATACGAGTAAGGGATGAACTTTTCGATATCGGAATATGGTTCAGCGACCAAAACAAATAAGACCGGTGCTTTACCTCCTAATTCCACATAAAATAATCGAAATTCATTGGAATCAAAAGTTCCACTCCCAAATGATGTTTCTGTGAATTTTTTGATTTTCGTGATAGTTTGATCAACAACACTCATAATAGCACCAATAATTTCCTCATTAAATCCTTGAACTGACTGTTGAGCAAGAACCAGGCCTTCTCTATCGATAATTAGAGCCGCTAATAAATCAGGAACCTCATTTATAAGGTGCCCCAGTAAGTCCATCAATAAAGAAGTATTAAACATCTTTTCTGATACTATGTCGTTCGTTTACTACTTTTTTTAACTATGTAATAATTTAACTATATAATAAATCAATTTTTTATAAATTTGATTTATTCGAATACATTTGTGTTGTATGCTTTCGTGTTAAATTAAAAAAAGATTTAATTACTATTTACATTTAGCTAAAAAATATAAAATAAAAAATATAAATAAAATTTTATGTTTCATGAATTAAATTGCCTTTCAATTGTAATAATAACCACGAGATCACGCCAACATTATAAGGTGTTATCATAATTTATCTAATATTGAATTTAATTTATCTGTCAATTTTTTCAAGGCATTAACACTGGGAAAAAGAGTTAGAGTGCTCTTTAAATTTAATTCATTAATTTCTAAGTTTGTCCGCATTAATATAGCTACATCTATTAATTCTGAGCTGGTTGCTAAAATCCCATCGAGTATTGCGCCAATACTATCGAAAGCTACATCAGGAACCTCAGGAATTAACTTTATTGACATTAAATCAGCCAACGAGCTTGCATAATGTCCAGCTAATATATTTCCAGTTTCACTTATTATACTTAATGAATATTCATCTAGTTCTTCTAAGTTGTTTATTTCAAGTATTTTTTTTTCTTTTTCTTCATTTAAAATATTAATTAAATTGACAATCGATTCAATTGTAAAAATCTGTAAAATTGAAAGTTGATCAATTCCATTTATAATAGAATATATACCAAATATTCTCTCTCCTCGACCTCCAAATCTTTCAGGTAATTCCCAAAAAGGAATTATCTCAAAGGATGTTAAAGACACATCAATTCTTTTATTTAACAACTTTGAAAGAGCAACAGCGGCATTTCCAGAGCCAATATTTCCTAATTCCTTTAAATAATCGATCTGTTCAAAAGTCAGTTTTAGTTTATCACTTTTATCTTTCATTTCTAACACTTCATAATAATTTTCTAAATGTTTTTTCACCTGTTAATTTAACATTAACAGAATTATCTACAGGGTCAAACAAGATAACTCTACCAAATTTACCCCCCGTATCTTCTTTTTCAATTTTTATATTTAAATTTTTTAATTCTTTTTTTACAGCTTTTATATTGTTTTGACCAATATTGTTAAAATGATCTTGAAAAATCCATGCTCCACCAGCAATAACAGCTCTAAAATTTTCTTTTTCTGCTCCATGCTTTAACAATTCACTGATTAAATCCCTTATTGAGCTATCAACAAATTTGTGTGGGTATTTTAAAGGACCTTTTGTTTTCGCTAGTTTTGATTCTGGTAATAAAATGTGAGACATTCCATATATCTTGTTTTCATTGTCATAAAGAAATAAAGCAATACATGAGCCTAATCCATATATTGCGATTTTTTGTATTATATTAGATTCTTTATTATTATGGTTGATTAACGTATAATGAGCAATAGGTAGCTGTATTTCTCTGTTTTCAGAGCTATTTTCAATGAAATCTTTACGCTTGCGATCTACCAATGTAAAAATACATCTCTTTGATTCTTTAATTAGACTTCTTTTTTAAATTTTCTACCAAATTTAATAATATACTCAGCAATTTTATAATTTGGAAGGATAATTTGAGCCGCATTTCTCTCAGCAGCTATTTTTGGCATTCCATATACAACGCATGTTTCTTGCGATTCTGCAATTGTTCTTCCTCCTTCTAATTTAATGGCTTCAAGCCCGTCAACACCATCATTTCCCAATCCAGTTAAGATTATGCCCAAAGCTCGATTTTTAAATACTTTGGCCGCAGATAAAAATAAAGGATCAACTGATGGCTTACAAAAATTTATCGGGGGTTCATCAATAATTTTTACAAATGGTTTATTATGTTTGACTACAATTTTCATATGTCTAGCACCAGGAGCGAGATAAACAACTCCGGGAGCTATTTTTTCATCATTTTCTGCTATTTTTACCTTTATACTACATAATTGATCTAAAGATTGGGCAAACTGTATCATGAAATGTGTATCTAAATGTTGAACCATTAAAATTGGGCAGGAAAAATCTTTTGGAATCTTTTGTAAAATTAGCTTTAATGTTTTAGGTCCACCTACACTTGTTCCTATTACTATAACATTAGAATCCAATCCTTTAGAAATGATTGGAACCTCAGTTTTCAATAAATCTGTAGATAATAATTCTTTCGCATGATATTGAATTACTTCTTTAGTTTTGATCTTATCATAGCCAGATTTATCAACTGATAAAATTTGCTTTTTAAATCCTTTCTTTGATTTGGATGCTAAAAAAATTTTTTCAATTAGTTGTTCCCTAAATTTTGGGAGCTCAACTTTCCAGAGACCTCCTGGTTTTACAATATAATCAATTGCTCCCATAAGAAGCGCCTGAACAGAATCATCCATCGTTTTAGGGTCTAAAACGGAAAAAATTATAGTAGGTATAGGAGTTTCTTGCATAATATGTTTAAATGCTGTTAAGCCATCCATTTCGGGCATAATAAGATCTAACAACAAAACGTCGGGATCAAGCTTTTCAACTTTTTCTATTACTTCTATTCCATTTCTCGCCATATCCACGACAACAATATCTTTATGTGAAGAAATCATTTCAGAAATGACTTTTCTTTGAAAGGAAGAGTCCTCAGCAATAAGAACATTGATGGGCATGTTCAATCAGCACTTATTTTGTGTTTGAATCATTTTTTATATATATATGATTTCTAGAATCAACCAATTTAAAACTGCTGAACGAATTAAACAAAGTTTCTGTCTTTCCTAAAATCAATAGACCACCCCATGCCAATTTATTTTCCAGTAATTTTAAAAATCTGTCTCGTTTTTCTCTATTAAAATAAATTAATAAGTATCGACAAAATATAACATCATATTTCCATGATTCCTGGTGGCCCTGCGTAATATCTTCCTTAATGAAATTTACATCATTCTTTATTTCATCTGTAATTTTAAACTTATTTCCAAAAATTTCTTTACTTTTTATAAAATAATTATTGATGAAATAATCGGACATATCCCTCATCGAGTCATCTTTATAAATTCCAATTTTTGCTTTTCCAATTGCTTCTGCATCTATATCAGATGCATTTATTCTATACTTAGGAAATAATGGAATTTGTTTTTTAAGATTATTCAAGATCATTGCGATTGAATAAGGTTCTTCTCCTGAGGCACTCGGACATGACCAAATATTTATGATTTTTTCTGACCTTCGCGGATCTTTAACTTTTTTATATAAAGAAGTTTGAGTAAGAAATTTAATTTCATTTCTTTTATCATTTCTTAAAAGATCATTAGATTTTGCTAATCCAGAAGCTTTTCTCAAAAAAAGATTAGCACTCTCACGGTTGCTCTTTATTACATCATCATATGGAACTTTCTTTACATTATTTATATTATTATTTCCTAAATTTTTTTCTTTTCTTTTATATGAACGTTCCGGATTTGGGCTCAAATCACTAAAAATTTTACTTTTATCGAAGTTGAATCCTTCCAAGAATATCTCCTGAAATTTTTCAAAAACTTCGAAATTTCTGAAAAAATAGGAATAGTTAATATTAAAACTATCATTAAATTTCTCAGTTTCACCGGGATTAGATAAAATATAATTGTGATACTCGTTTAACGTTCTACAATTTACTCGTATCATTCTAGCTTTTATTCTCCTTTCAACAAAATTTCTTCTATAGTATTCAAAATGTATCTTCGTTTCGTTTCTTAAGAAATGTATTAACTGATAGTAAGAATTATCATCAATTTGTATACTTTCTATGCTTATTATTATGTTCACCGTTTATTATTCTAATATCTTTTCAATTTCAGCAATTCTTTTTCCAATGTGTTCCATTGAGTACCTAATATGCATCTGCATCTCTCTTATTTCTGATAATATATTTTTAATTCGATATTTTTCCGTTGAAGAGATATTTTTACCAGGGTGTGTCAATCTGCTTTGGCCCGAATTTGAAATTAGATCTAGACCTCTAGGATACTTGCTTCTTGTTTGTCCTGGGTATTGTATATCCGCTTTGTCTCGTTTTACTTCATCCAAAATTATAAGAAATTCTGATGGTTCTAATCCATCTTTTATTACTTCATGTTTAAAACCATGAAAATCTTTTTTACTCTTTAATTTTCCTGCCAAGTTTGCAGCGATATATCTTTGAAAAAGCCTTGATTGCCTTCCCGCCCAGATCCATATTGTTTTTAAATCAATATCAACAATTAGATAAACCTCTGCAGATTCAAACAGTTTACTTGGTTTAGATTCTAATTTTTCGCCATTAATTTTAAAAAATTTCTCATAATAACTTACATTCTGTATTACCATCTAACTTCACATCAGTTTATTGAATTGAAATAAAAAAAAAAAATAGTTTAATATTCTTTAATCTTAAAATACCAAAATCTTATTCATAAAATTGTGCCAGTGATTCTAGTAATTCGTTTAAAGTTCCAAGCTCGGGGATGAATAAGAATGTGCCCTGTATTCTAATATCTTTAATTATTACGTTTGTAGTAATTACTAATGATAATTTTTTGAGTAATCCGATCTCATCTTTTAAAATACTGAATAATTGTGTCCCATTATCTATACTCATGTCTGGAGCTTCTGTCATAAATCTTATTGATAGAAGATCGCCAAGAGCGCTTGTATAATGACTAGCTAAAATATGACCGAGTTCTGATATAGCACTTCTGTAAAATTCAGGAAAATCCATAATATTTTTAATTTTTTCTGCGTTAAGATTCTGTTTTAATTCTTTGTCCTCTATTAAGATAGATGTAATTCTCAATATGTTTTTAACTGTAAATAAAGTAAGAACAGTTGCTCTTGCTCTTCCTGTAACATTACTCCATGCGACTAAAATCTTTTCATTTTTTTTACTAAGTTTTTTAGAAAAAACGTCTAATTCAACCATCTCAACAGATGGGATATTAATATCAACTCTTTTATTAATCATTTTAGCTAAAGCATTTGCAGCATTACCAGCGCCAATATTACCAACTTCCATTAAGGCATCTTTCTGAAGCTCACTGAGTTGTATATCCTCGACATCTAAAGCTCTAGGTTTCCTAACGCGTCTTCCAGGTTTTCCTACTTTCTCGGTAATCCCTAGTTTCTTGAAGATTTTTTCAAGTGTTTCTAGCTCAGGTATAAAGAAAAAGATTCCGTTCAATTTTAAATCAACAATATTTATTGATGTTTTAATAATTAAGATATATTTCGAGAGCGCTCTAAGTTCGGTTGATAGAAAATCTCCAATCTTTCCGGCTGTACTCATAGTAAATTCAGGGACATCAATCATCATCCTCATTCCCGTCAAGTCTCCTAATGCTGAAGCATAATGTCCTGCCATAATGTTTCCCATTTCAAGTATAGTAGAAATTGCGAATTTATCAAGATCGTTTTTAGATTTAACTTTATTTGGATCGATTTTAGATTTTTTACCTGCTAACCCTGCTATTAATTTCAATAGTGGATTCATATCAAACACTTGTAAAATAGTTGATTTAGAAGGTTTCTCTATGTTACAAAAAATTCCACATACTTTCTCATCTGAATTTCCGAACTGCGTAGATAATTCGTCAAAAGAAATAATTCCAACATCTGTAAGATCCACATCTATTTTTCTTTTGATTAGTCGAGATAAAGCTGTCACAGCATTTCCACTGCCAATGTTGCCTATTTCTTTAAGAGTATCTTGTTGATATTTAGAAAGAAGAATACCCTCTTCTTTTGAAGATCCTACTTTCCTTGGTTTATATCGCAAAGATTTTTGAGCATTAACTTCCTGTGAAGATAATAAAGATCCTTCAAGTTCATTTTCAGAAGGTATTTTTGATAAAATCGGGGTTTTAGGAGCTGGACTGAAGTCTGATTCTTTTTCTATAAAACCAATAAATGGTTGAATAATTGCCTTTAAATCTAATAATATAAAGGTTTCGCTATTTATAACTCCAATTGACTCTATAAATTTATAATCGATGCTCGTCTCAACAATCACGTTATTTAGGTCAAAAATTGAAATGGGAAGCTGTCTTACACCTATAACAGAATCGACTAATATCGCAATATTTAAACCTCCCAATTCTGCAAGAATTATTCGGGATTTCTCTCCTATATTATAATCTTCTGCTCCATCTCTATATATTACATGTCTTAATGATAGAATGGAATAAATTATACCTCTAATATCAATAATACCGACGATTGTTTTGTCCGCTAATGGTATCGGTACAATTCTTTTGCCGGGAACATAAATTTCCTTAACTTCTACAACATTAAAAAGATAAGTCTCATTCCTCGCTTTTAACATTACAACAGTTATATTCTCAACAATATCGCTTTTTAACATTATTATTTCCTCCTTTTTTATTTTTTCAAATTTGTTTTACCATAATTCCTTTCCAAATGAGTTCAACATTCTGAACTCCTCCTTTACTATTTTCGGAAAAATAACCTGATTGTTTATAAATTGAAACCTGGTCTCCTTCTGAAAATTCATAAATATAATCCAACAAATCACTAATACTAATAAAATTAAAACCTGCCAGTTCTAAATCATTGTTATTAATAATTATTAAATCGTCTCCATTAAATGGACATTTCTGTTCTAGCCATTCAACCCATAATTCAGGAGTAATTGCTGTATTGTCAATGTCAATTGGTTTATCAATTGGGATATTTCTATAAGATTTGTTTGTAGCAAAAATTACTCGTTCAGGATTAATTTTATGTTCTTTTACAAATTCATTTAATTTAATAATTCCTTCGTTGAAATTATCTAAATCTAATTTATCATAGCATATAACTAAAATAATCTTATCATCCTCGAGCTCTATTATTAAATCAATAAATTGCTCTGTATCTGAAGTTCGATTAATTCTGATGTTTTCAATAACAAAATCTGGTATATATTTTAGATATTGATAAAATCGCCATTTTACAACTAACTTATTATTAACTTCTCTACTTATAAAAAATTTATACATCGTTTCTAGTTGTTCCGTCTTTAATGTAGCTACATTCCCAATTGTATCATAATCCTCACCAATCTCGACAAATCCTTTTATAGGATTAGAGCTAGAATCTTTTTTTCCCGCTACATCTTCAAAAAATATCTTAAGCTCATTAATAGTAAATTGAGGTATAATTTTTTCAATTAAGAAAAATAAATTTTTCTCAGATTTATCCATCAACGTTTCATAATATTGAAAATTCATGTTATTTCCTCACTTTTTTTTATTTTTAAGAGTTTTATTAAATTTAAGTCATTATCCAAAGATGTATGATTCAAGTTTGTCATAACCTATCTCTTCTCCACCTATATTTTGTAAATAATATCTAATTTCCTTTTCTTGATATGGCAATATGCTATCGACTATGAAAGTTACTATATTACTATTTTTGTCTTCAGATTCTACAATCTCTCCTTCAATATTTGATGAAATTAATTCAAACGATTTTGAAATTGTATCAGTTATTTTGATATCATTAACTTCCACATTTGATTTATTATTTATAATAACACTTATACCAAATTCATTAGAGTTTCTGCCTGGGAAAATAGATTTCCCTATAATTAAATTACGGCGTTTATGAATTACTTTTAACTTTGGAAGCATCCTTTTATTTAACTCATTATATATTTTATAATAATCTTTCTTAGTATCTTGAATAACCCCTTTATATTTGGGATAATAAGATACAATTTTAAGTGGAAATTCGTACTTCTTTTTATAATCAGGTTTCATAGCATTGATTATGTATTTGACTTCTAAAAAGTCATCTATCTTAATCAAGCGATCAGAAATTTTACGAGTTCCAATTAATATTAATTGTAGGACATGTGGTTTTGATGAGTCATTATCTTCAGGATCTATTCTTAATTTTACGTTCTTAGCATTTAAAATCCCTGAAGAATTCCTAATACTAATGTCAGAAAGCTCTGAAGAGGGGAGAAAATCCGCAGGGATAATCTCCTCAATTATAATACCATCAATGTCAATAGAACCGGTATTTTTTATATTTATTTGATTCTCTATTTGTGCCTTTTCAAAAGATTTTATTTCTGTTATTGAAAACCTCTTTGATGCTTGAAAGTCAATTATATCAAATACGTTTTCTTCTATTCTAAGATTTATACTCGTTTTTTTCTTGAGATCATGAGTTACTGAATAATCCAATTTTCTATAAAATTTTGGCTCAGATTCATTATAAACTTCCCATTTCTCAGAAAAATAAGTGTCTCCAGGAGAAATTATTATTTTCTCTTTCTCTTCTTCAGAACTAAAATCAATATATTTTTGTTGCTTATCTTCATCTAATACTAAAATCGAATTCAATTCCATGTTTAAATCGCTGTTATTTCTAAAGAGTAGTGAACAATCCCATTTATATGGTTCATCCTCTTTTTCTTCAATATTTATAGCATGCATGGTATGTGAATAGGCGGAAAAGCGTTCAATTTCTATCCGAGAAATTAAATAATCTCGATAATCATATGACAATTGAAGATCTCCAGTTCCTACAACAATTTTTTCACTTGGAGATATATCTGTGAAAATTGATAAATCAATTTTTTCTCCTGGTTTAATCTCATTTATACTATAAATAATATTTTCTTTATCTATTTTGAAATCTGAACTTGAGGAACTTTTGCATTTAAAATTAGTAAAACCTTTTGAGAAAAATTTTCCCACTTTAACATTTTCTATAAAATTCTTCGTATTATTTTCAAGAGTTATTGAATATTTCAACGAATTATTTTTATTGAATAATAGCAAATAATTTCTATTTTGTCTAGCTTTAAAATTAGCATCAACTAAAGCCCCATACTGGTTCTCTAAACCGTCTACATTATCTATAAAATCACTCTTTCTAAAGGTCCATCCTTCGGTCTTTTCGGTAGCTTCATCCAATTTCGCTAATTCTTCGCTTAATTGAGCTTCAATACCTTTAATTTCAGGATCATATTTATCACTGATGGTTTTTTCTACAGAAGTGTGTTTTGAATGTTTGCCTTCGTAATTTGATATCTCAGCTTCTTTTGCTTTTATTTGCTTTTCAAGATCTTTTACCTTAGCGTTTTTTTCTCCAGAATGTTTTTTTATTTCAGCATTTAAAGTTTTAGATTTAGCATTATTTAGCGCATTCAGTTCATTTTTAAAGTTTTTTAGAACTTCATTAGATTCTTTCTTTTTTATTGAAAATTCATCTGTTTCTTTGACTGCCTCATCAAATTTACCCTGTTCAACATCTAATTTTGAATTTAAACTTACAATTTTAGCTTCAAATTCCTTAATAATAATTTGACCTTTTTTACCTAGCTCTTTTTTTTGAGCTTTAGATTTATCTTTCTCTAAGGAATTAATTTCTTTTTTCAATTCTTTTATAGATAAACTAGAATCTTGCTTTTTTATAGTCCATTCATCTAAATTTTTAACAATTTCATCTAATTTTCTTTGTTCAACATCATTTTGAGAGCTAACACTTTTGATTTTTGGACCATATTCTGCCTCTATCTTCTTTGTTGAAGAAGTTTCTTTTTTTGAAAATTCTTCAATAGTCCTTGTTATTTCATTTATTTTAGAATCGATATATTTTTCATTTGCTCTGATAGCTGATTTATAATCCGAAAGTTTTTTGATTTTAATGTCTTCAGTAATTTGTTTTGAATCCTTACCCGATTCTTCGGCCTTTCTTTCTTTTATTTTTTTTTCTTTTTCTTTTATCTTAGCGTTTTTTTCTCCAGCAAGGTTCTTTAATGTGGCATTTAAAGTTTTATTTTTAGCTTTATTCAATGAATTAAATTCACTTTTAAAGTTTTTTAAGAGTTCATTAGATTCTTTCTTTTTTATAGACCATTCATCTGTTTCTTTGATTGCTTCATCTAATTTACCCTGTTCAAAATCTAATTTTGAATTTAAGTTTAATATTTTAGCTTCTAATTCCTTAATAAAAATTTGAGCTTGTTTTCCTTCCATTTTTTTTTGAGCTTTAGTTTTTTCTTTCTCCAAAGAATTAAGCTCCTTTTTCAAATTTTTTACAGCTAAATTATAATCTTGCTTTTTTATGGTCCATTCATCTAAATTTTTAATAATTTCATCTAATTTTCTTTGTTCAACATCAATTTGAGAGTTTACATTTTTGATTTTTTGATCATAATCTGCTTCTATCTTCTTTGTTGAAGAAATTTCTCTTTTCGAAAATTCTTCAATTATACTTTTTATTTCAGGATCGACATCTTTTCTTTTTTCTTTAACTCCTTCATCAGAAGGTTTAATTTTTTCTCCTGAAACTTTTATTAATTTTAAATTTAATTCATCAGATTTTGCTTGAATTAGTTTTTCACGTGTTTCCTTCAAAGTTTTGATATTATCTGCTAGTGATTCTTTTTTAACTGTCCATTCGGTTAACTTATCACTTGCATTTTCTAATTTCTCTTTTTCAATATCCAAAGTTGATCCAACACTTTTTATTTCAACATTGAAATCGTCTTCAATTGCCTTTTCTGTTAAATCCTTATCTATAAAAAGCTTTTCTTCAAATTCTGATTCTATATTTAAAATTTCAATGTTTTCTGTAATTTTTATTGGATTAGCTAAGGCATTTGATTGAATTATAGTATAATTTATTTTTTTATTTGTTTCAGGTTCTAAATTTCCAAGAATAATTTCTTCATCATCATTAAGATTAGTATTTTTTGATTCTGAAACTTGAAGCCGAGTATCCCAAATCCGATCTTTTTTAGAGTTATTTACGGCTGAAATAAAACCTGTACCAATAAAATTTTTTAATTTACCTTCATTATCAAAGCTGTATTCTAAGCTTTCTTCATTAAATAGTAAAATATCTGCTGATTTTATACCCGTTATTTTTTTAACTTCTGTTTCAACTTGTTTTACCATTTTTTCTATATGTTTTAGTGGTACCCCAAGGAAATTTGGAGTAAGTTTCATTTCCAAATCCTCAATACTCACATTCTTAAATCCCATTCTGTATTTCCTCCAATCATTTTTTATTTTGAATAATTATCATCCTTAAATATTAACCATGTTTTCTAAACTTCCATCTGAGGTTCCTCTTGTTAAGGAAGAGATCATGTTCAGTATGTCGATAATGAGACAAATGCTCCCGTCACCAGTTATACTCACTCCAAGGATTTCTTGAAATTCTGAGAATCTCGATCTAAAAGGTTTAATAACAAGTTCCATTTGTTGAAGAATTTCATTTACAATAAAAAGAGCTGAACTTTTATCATCTCGCTGACACCAAATTGCAATACTTGTTTTTGAATTCCCACTTCCATCTTTATCTTTTATAATATAGTTCAAATATTCATCTAACCTAACAATTGGTATCAACTTTTGATCAATTCTATAATATTCCTCTCCTTTAACATACTCTACTAACTCACGATTGAAGAAGTAGATTTGTTTTATGTATTCAATTGGAATTGCAAATAAATCTCCTCCAATCTTAAGTAATTGTGCCTTTAAGATTGCCCTTGTGAAAGGAACAGTAAGCCTAAAAGTAGTTCCAATATTTCTTTCGGAGTAAATCTCAAGAGTACCCCCTAATTCTTTAATCTTTTCACTTACGATAGCTAATCCCATACCTCTCCCTGAGACGAGATCTGCGCCTTCTAGAGTTGAAAAACCTGCTGTAAGAATTTTTTGATTTAATGCCTCATCACTTAATTCCCTAACTTCTTCAAGAGTAAGCATTCCCTTTTCAATTAATTTTTGCCTTACCCTATCGTAATCAATCCCTCTTCCATCGTCTGAGACCTCAATATATATCGAACCTGCCTGTCTGTATGATTTAAGTCGCAATAGTCCGGTAACATCTTTATTATTTTGACTTCGTTGTCTAGATGGTTCTAATCCGTGATATATAGCATTTCTTAGAAGATGTACCAATGGAGAATTTAATTCCTCGAGAATTTTTCGATCAATTTCAACATTTATTCCCTCTACAACGAATTTAACTTGTTTATCTGTCTCTTTTGCTAAATCACGTACAAGTCTTTTATATCTTCTAAATGTAGACTCAACTTTGACTAATTTCAACTTAAAAATTGTTTCTTGAATCTCCAGGAAATGTTTATCCATAGTATCAAAAAGTCGATTAATTTCCCAATCATGTGTTTCTTTTAAAAATTGACTAAGCTGATTTTTTAAAATTATAATTTCTCCAAAATTATTCATTAAGCTTTCAAGAACATCAATGTTTACTTTTACAGATGTAATTTGACTTGTTATATTTGAAAAATCATCAATTATAGCTGAAACATACTCTTCACTTTCCTGAATATTTGATGATGTATCTTCGTATTGTTCTATATAAGTTTCCTCTTTTATTTCGGGCCTTTTTGTTATTTTATATTTTGAAATTTCGGTCGAAAAACTATTAAAATTCATAGATTTAACGGTTTTTTTATCAATCTCTAAGATTTCGTTGAGAATATTTAAAATTTCAGTAGAAGATTTATTTGACATAAAATAAACTTCAAAATCCCAATCAAAGTGTCCTTTTGCTAACAAACCTGGATCGGGTTTACTAGAGCAAAGTCGACCAATATTACTTAACGCTCTAAAAATTATAAATAATCTAACTTTTTTAAAGACACAAGTATCCTGGATTTTAATATAAATTTTATAAAATTTACTGCTCTTTGCCTTTGCAAGTTCCTCTTTAGTAATTGGTTTGATAAATGATATCGCATCCTCAGTCGTCCCTTCCTCAAAAGAATTCATAACTCTTTCTAAGGTTTGTTTATCTATATCAATTTTCTTTCCAGCTTTGAGTCTACTTAAGATATTTCGCATCAAATCAAGTGATTCGAAAAGCAAACTGATGAAGTTATTTATTCTACTCTCTCGTTTCTTAAATTCTTTATTTTTATCTAGTAGGTTTTCCACTTCGTGACAGAATTGTGATAAATTTTCAAGTCCAACCATCGCCACCAAACCCTTTATTGTGTGGAAGGCGAAATACAAATTTTGGATCTCTTGATCATTTCTTGGATTTTCTTCTAATTTTAAAGTAGAATCTTCAATCTTTTGAAGTAAATCCTCTGTTTCACTAAAAAACAACTTCATATCTTCATTAGCAACCATTTTTTTACCTCATTATTATTTTTTTTTCTTTAATAAGACAAGTTCCAAAACTTCCATTATCTGTTCAGTTTTAAACGGTTTTTGGATAAAGTCTTTTGCACCTTTTTTAGCAGCTTCAAGTACTAAAGCTTCTTGACCCAGAGCAGATACAACAACAATTACAGCGTTCTTGTCGATTTTCAAAATCTCTTCTATTGTTTCTATCCCACCCTTTTCAGGCATAACGAGGTCCATCGTAACTAAATCAGGTTTTAGCTTTTTATATTGGACTATAGCCTCATCGCCATTTGATGCTTCTCCCACAACCTCAGTATAATCGGTTTTATTGATTATATTCTTAAGCATGTTGCGTGTAAAAGCGGCATCATCTACGATGAGAATTCTGCGCTTGCTATTTTTCGACATTTTGGCATTACCTCATTTTTTTATAATTATAAATAAA
>SDBT01011673.1_pt1 | contig 14128 bp, 15 predicted proteins | sample 2277101 | NCBI WGS metagenome assembly SDBT01 (sample SAMN10404973, study PRJNA504765) | marine sediment metagenome | isolation source: marine sediment core GS10_PC15, 103 cmbsf | place: Arctic Ocean: Southern Knipovich Ridge | collected 2010 | reverse complement strand
CTGTTTGGGGTCTTCCCTCCGGGGTCAGAAATCTACGCCTTCGTGTCTGGCACAATTGCACTCGGGGACTTCCTCGAGTCGAACGGTGCTGGCGGGCTTCGAGTAGTCGCAGCGCGAGCCGCAACTGACCAAGATGAGAGTGCCTCGGTCGTAGCATTCGCCTTAGCAGCGAACGTCAGTACTCGCTGCCACGTCGAAATCCTTTAACCAACCCTGTACATAGGAGAAAGCAACATGCAACTTGCAAATGGAGTACAGATCGACACTATCTCTATGCAGGGTGGACAGTTGATGGGATCCGGAGATGTGGCAACACGTCTGATGCAGTCCGGCTTCAGCATCCAAGCCCTTCGTACGAATGCTGTCCTTCGGAAGGACGAGTGGAGTCAGCTTGACACCGCTCTTATCGAAGTAGCGCGCCAGCGTCTCCCTTTAGTCTCAGCTCTCGTAGCTGCAGGCTTATCATTCCCGATCGGTAACGGTCTTGGTACGACCATCCTCGAGTGGGAACAGGTCAGTGATATGGAGCCAGCCGACGTCTCGATGAGTGGCGTAACCGAAGGTGCGAAAGACACCCTCGAGTTCACACTCCAGAGCATGCCGCTTCCGATCATCCACAAGGACTTCACCATCAACGTCCGCAAGCTGGAAGCAAGCCGCACGTTAGGGCAGCCCCTTGACGTAACGCAAGCCGAACTTGCTGGTCGCTTAGTAGCGGAAGCTACCGAGAATATGGTGATTGATGGTCACGCGACTCGGGTGGGTGCTTCACGCATCTACGGTCTTGATACGGTGCCTAACAGCAACGCTATCACGATGACGGCTCTCTGGGATACCACTTCCATTGCCGTCGACTATGTGACCGATACCCTCGCGGGAATCGCAGCATTGGAAACGGACTTCATGTTCGGTCCGTATCTCCTGATCGTCAATTACACCACGTGGAACCGGATGCAGAACGATTACATCGCCACAGATATCACGGGTAAGACGATCAAGCAGCGCGTTATGGATATCGATCAGATAACGAACGTTATCCCTTCGACTGATGTCGGCGCGAATACCGCGTATCTGGTTCAGCTGACACGTGATGTCATCGACGAAGTCATTGGCCTCCAGCCAACGACCGTTCAGTGGGAAACCCAGGGCGGCATGATGATGCACTTCAAAGTCATGTCAATCATGATCCCCCGAGTCAGGTTCACTGCGACACTGCAATCAGGTGTCGCTGTAATCTCGTAAGAGATACCCTGACCACTCAAGGTGTTCCCCCTCAGCGAGGGGGAATGCTTTTAGCAACAAGAGGACATGCAAATGACAAAGGCAAAGGCACCAAAGAAAGAAAAACTCGTCGAGCGGGTCGTTGTTGGCCCCAAGGGCATTCATTGTCACGACAAGAACGGAGAGCGTATCTTCGCTAAGATCGGCGACACTATATATCTCCCAGCGCGTTCAGCGAAGAAGTTCGAGCAATACCTGGAGATCCCTTCCGTCGCGAAAGCGAAGGCCGAGGTTAAGGCTGCTGAAGCCGAAGCTGAGGCTGATGACGCCGCTGAAGACGAGGGCTCAGGTGAAGAGGAGGGGGGCGACTCAGACGAGTCGTGATCCTAAGTGAGTGCGCGCGTATCGGCTGGTCAAGTCAAGGAAGTCATCAGCACAAGCTTAGATGACGCGGTTGTTACAGCCAGTATGATCAACACGGCCAACCTTTACGTCGACACCCACCTTCTCAGCGCTGGACACTCATCAAATATACTCCAGCGAATCGAACTGTACCTCGCTGCTCACATTGTAGCCCTCACTGAAGAGCGAGGCTCCTTGAAAGGTGGCAAGTTCGGCGACGCTAGCGAGTTCCTAGCAGATGTCTTCTCCGAAGGATTCCGATCAACACGCTTCGGCCAACTAGCTCTTGCCCTCGACACCTCTGGCATTCTCGCGAAGCTCGGCCAATCTACACTTAAGGCCGAGTTTCGGGTGGTCTAGTCATGACGCAAGTATCCCGCAATCTCCGAGAAGACATAACCCACTGGCCTCTAACTGGGACCGACGGCTATGGCGGGTTTACTTATGGTGCACCGGTCAAGCTTAAGGGTCGTTGGGAAGACAAGACAGTGCTCTTCCTGAATGACGACAACGAGGAAGTAGTTAGCGCAGCCATTGTGTACCTAGAGAATGACATTGTCTCAGGTGACTACCTAGGTCAGGGGGACTTCACAGCAACAGCAGATCCTACAACTATTGCTGGGCCGAGACGCATTCGGCAGCGACAGAAGACTACGGATCTACGTAATCTCCTGGCTATTCGAAAGGCATTCCTCTGATGGCTGGGCCACTTGGATTCAGTGTCGGTAGGGTTCGCGTAACAGTAGCTGCGAGCCCATCAGAGGGCAATTACATCCGTACGATGCGTAAGCAGATGGAGGGCATTATAGGGTCTGTCAAGAAGGTAATCGATCGTATAGAGAAGGTAACACCGGCGGCCTTAGTCTTTGGTGTGCAGCCTATCTTCGATCTCTCGCAGGAGCTTGTCCCTATAGATACAGGAGACCTTAAGGCTTCAGGCTTCATAGAAACTCGGGAGACATCCAGCGGTACTGGGGTGTTTGTAGGCTATGGACGATTCGGTAAGCCGCATTACGCAGCATTCGTACATGAGATGGTCAATATTCCGCATGCCAAGGGGAAGCAAGCTAAGTTCCTAGAGGCAGCAGTCGACCAGAAGATCGGAGACTTCGAGCGACGCGTAGCATTGTTCATGAGCCGCGAAACAGGATTGAAGGTCTGATGGCAGAGTTCCTGGCATCGGAGGAAGCTAAGAAGTTACTAGCAACCCACGTAGCGGGATCGGGCTGGAGCACAGAGATTGGAGCTATGCCTGACAAGCCCGATAAGGTCATTATGATCTCGGACACTGGTGGACAGGATCCGAATCCTAAGTGGCTACTAGACTTCCCCACGATCCAGTGTATGATCCGTGGAGTAGTTAGCGGCTACTTAGTAACAGCACGAGAGGCTAAGGCGGTTAAAGATTTAATTTTGGGTGTCGCAGCATTTACCACCTCCGAAGGAGATAGGTGGGTATCAGCTACGATGAACGGGGATCTGAGTTTCATAGGACGTGACGAAGACATGCGCCCTCTGTTCACAGTGAACTTCGCACTAATTATCGAGCCACAGGTAGTGGCGAATAGCAACAGGCTTGCTTTGTAAGGAGATAATACCATGGCAGCTAAAGTAATCAACATTTCCAATGACGGTGGTGCAAACTACGTAGCGTTGCCTGGTTCGCAAGGCAGCTTCCAGTCTACTGCTGAAGCCGTTGATGACACTATCCTAGGACAGACGTATCAGTCCACGGATATTGGTCTTCAGGGCTGGTCAGTAAGTTCTGACGCCATCTTCAAGGGGTTCTCTGGCTATAAGGCCGAGATCAAGAAAGTAGGTACGCCTACAACGTTCACAGCGGAGCCAATGACACTCGTCAGCGGTAAGACGTATGCAATTGACGATGCCACGAAGGAAATCTGGGATCGCTCAGAGGCCACGATGGATATCCTCGACACTGCAGCTAGTGTAGCTGCAGCAGATATCCTCAACATCGATTACCTCTTTGGCCGAGTTACGTTTGTAGCAACGTTTACGCCTTCTGGCGCAATCACAGCTACGGGTAAGTTCTTCCCAGTAGCTACGGCAGGTAAGGCTAACACCTATAACCTGACAATGTCGGCGGAAGCAATCGACGAAACCGACTTTGCTACAGCACAGGGCAACTCAGGTACCAGGATCTTCAAGCCAGGCTTGCGGACAGTGGCGCTTGAGCTTGGTGGTATCTTCGATGCAACCGAAGCGTTTGCGGCCGATCTACTGACGCGCGCAGAAGTCATTATCGAGATCGACCCTGCAGGTGATGCGTCGTCTATTGCCCGAGGCTTCTTCAAGCTAGTAGACACTGGGCAATCAGGTGCAGTTGGTGCACTCGAAGAGGAGACGGTAAACTTCGCTCTTACGGTTCCAGACGAAACAACCAACCCAATCGTAGCGCTTCCGTTCAACTGGCGCCATACGGCAACGACACTCAATCAGGCAATCCAGGATATCTTAACGTCCTGGCTGACTGAGTTGAACACCTACGACCTCCAGTATCTGCCCCTTGGTGCTATTGGACAGTCGCCACTTGACGGCAAGGAAGGTAACTTCATGGTTACCGACGTTTCCCTAAGCGGGGGATTGAGTAACATGAACGTGTTCCAAGCGGAGCTACAAGGTACAGGAGTGTACACGGTAGTATAACAGCAGGACTAACGCAATTGACAAAGGCGAATTATCATGAACGCAAAAACAGAAGAAGCACCAGAGCTTGACAACGAAGTGTCAGAAGGCACGTACGACTCGGAGCATCCAGCGCCGTTGACGCGTGACGAGATCCGTGCAGCCTTAATTGGCAGTACACCTCTCGCGAAGTCGAAATTGATCCACGTGTTTGGTGTTGATATAGAGCTGAGGCAACCGACGCTCGAGTCCATCATGAACACTCGAGAGATCGAAGACTCCTCACAGCGTGCAGTAGGCATGATCATCAAGTATGCTTACGTACCTGGTACCGATGAACTCATCTTTGAGGACACCGATACACAGATGATACTTCGATGGCCGTTCGGTGAAGACATGCTCAAGGTGCAGGAGACCATAACTGAGCTTACTGGCCTTGATATTGACGAAGCACAGGAGGATATGCAAGAAAACCCTTTAGACGCATAATCGTCGAGTACAGCATGTCCGTAGGTAAGTACATGCACGAGGTACTGGTAGAAGCACACCTCGACGATATCATCTACTATATGGCGGTTAAGGACTTGGAGTATAAAGAGGAGAGGAGTGCACAGGCAAGGGCTACGGCCCGAGCCAAGTCACGCTAAGGACTATGCCGACTAATATAGGCAATTTAAGCTTCGGTATCGACGCCGATACAAAGGGTTTACGCAACGTAATTCGTAAGCTGAACGAGTTCAAGGCTGTTGTCGATAAGACTGCCAAGTCCCAGTCCGATGGTGCTAAGAAAGCTGCTGCTGCCTTAATTAAACAAGAAAGCGCCATCAAGCGCGCGATCTCTGCAACTCTAAAGCTACGTCAAGCTCAACTGAAGGGTGGTGCCCCCGCCGGAGAACTGGCTAAGACTACCAACGCAGTTCGGACCCTTACCACTCAGCTAACATCTGGGACCCTGAAGACTAAAGAGTTTACACGCGCAACCGACCAGTTCGCTGTCAAGATGAACACTGCCCGTCGATCCCTGACGGATTTGAATAAGGCTGCGAGTGGTAAGGGCGTTAATAAGTTCGCTACCCAACTCCGTAACCTAGAGTCTGCTTCTGTACTGGCCATCGGTCCATTGTCTGGCCTAGGTGCTCGTATCAGATCTCTCGGTGCCATTGCTGGTCGATCCAGCCTGAGACTTGTTGGTATGTTCGCTGCTGTGACAGCGGGTATCGTAGCGTTTGCCAAGCTCTCTTCTGCGGCGGTAAACGCGGGTAAGGTCTTCGAGTCCTCTATGGCCAGATTCGAGGCAGCTAGCGGCAGCATAGAAATAGCTAGAAAGCAGATGTCATTTGTTATTAAGACCGCTCAGACGTTAGGCCTACGTATTGATACAAGTGCGAAGGCCTTCTCTCGTCTATCAGCCGCAGCTAAGGGTACGTCCTTGGAGGGCGAAGGTGCACGTAAAATCTTCCTCGCCGTATCAAAGGCTGCTGCTGCTCTCCGCCTAGGAGCAGGAGAAGTCGAAGGTACCTTCCGTGCTATCGAACAGATGATGTCTAAGGGTACGGTACAAGCAGAAGAGCTTCGCGGTCAGTTAGGTGAGCGTCTCCCTGGTGCATTCAGACTTGCAGCCGCATCCATGAGTATGACTACTGCGGAGTTGGGTAAGGCATTGAAGAATAGCGAGGTCCTTGCAGAAGTCTTCTTACCTAAGTTGGCGGAGGCATTAGAGAGGACATTTGCAGCTAAAGCTCTGGATAATATAAACAGCTTCCAGGGTGCAATGAATAATCTTTCCAATGAAGGCCTCCTGTTTGCACAAGCATTCAATAAGGCCGCTAACGTAACAGGTATCTTCATAGGAGCTGTGAAGACTCTATCAGGAGCTATCCGCTTCCTACGTGAGCAGCTAAACAATATCATTGCAGTACTTGGCGGCGTCCTGGTGGGCTTTGCTGTTCTTGGTGGTCCTACGCTACTTGCTGGTCTTCTTAAGGTCGGCGGTGCTATTAGGGCAATGGCCATCTCTATGGTTGGACTCAATGTAGCGCTTGCACAAAACCCTTTAATAGCAATGGTCGGTCTTTTCAAAAGATTCGCAGTAGCTATTGGCGTGGCTGTTGCCGCCTTTATTGGGTTCAAGATCGCACTCGATGCTACGACCGATGCCGTCCAACTCACTGATGACGCTCTCGACGAGTTGCTGAAGGAGGAAGAGAGGGTTGCAGCTCTAGGTAATAAGTTCAAGCAACTGACTCGTAGTATCAAAGAAGCCCGAATGCAAACCAAGGTCTATGAAGAAGTCCTTGGCTTCATGGATAGGTTCGCAATCGAAGACATAGACCGACTTATAATGCGGTTCAAGATACTTGGCGAAGTCCAAAATATGGGTCAGGATATCCTAGAGGCCCTCGCCAAGAGCTTCGACATTGCTACCGGCGTCACTAGGAAGCAACTTATTGAGAAAGTCGCAGAAGCATTATTTCTGGTCTTTGACAACGCGGTGCTGGCCAAAGCAGCACTAGATACAGTGGTGTTGACTGACAATGCACTTCGTGATAGTACAGATCAACTTGACATGCTTAAGCTAAGGCTTGATGCCCTACAAGAGGGACAGACCGCCGTAGACTTCTTCGACGATGTCACGACGGCCGTGCTAGAACTGCAGAAGTCATTCATAGGCACGACCGTATCGGTAGCCGAACAAACTAGGCGAATGGCTGAGCTCGAAGCAGTCATCATAGCCACACTGGCTGCAGAGCTGAATCTAGATGCTGTTGAAAAGGCCCGTCGGGCTAGCTTACGTAAGACTGATGCGGCTAACAAGAAGCTCACTAAGGGACTCGAGAGAGCTGTAGACCAGATCAACATCCTACGGGCACATAATAAAGCCCTTGCTGAGGGGCCGGATTCATTCGAGTACTTCACCAAGGTCGAGTCGAAGGTATTGAAGTTCGAAGCTGCCCTTAGGAAGGTCACGGACAACATGGCTCTTATCCGCGAACTAAGCAAGCTGTTCCGGGCGGAATTGGACGAGATATTTCTCGCGACGAACAGGTTCGCAAGAGCTGCTGACTCGATGGCTTCCTTAATTATCCAAGGATTCGAGGACATCATTGTCAAGGGTGGCTCCGTTAGAGACATGTTGCACGACCTTGCAAAGGCACTGCTAAGGGTGGCTCTACGTGCTCTGTTCCTAGACAAGCTTCAAGCATCGCTTTCCGGCCTCTTCAAAGGCTCCGGGGCGGTGGCTCCAGCCATAATACCACCGCCACCGGTTCCAGCAGCTAGGGGCCTGACCTTTAGGGTACCTGGAAGTGGTGGTAGTGATAAGGTGCCTATAAGTCTGTTGGCTAAGCCAGGTGAGATCGTTAGCGTGCGTCGTCCAGACCAACTAACTGGCGGTGGAGGTATGGGTGGCGGTGCTGGTGTAGTTGTCACTATGACTAATATCTTCGAGGGCGGTATATCTGATCCAGCGATGCTCATTCCGATCCTGGAAGAGAACAACCGCAAGCTAAAAGGCGAGATCCTTGATGGCATCGATAGAGGCACATTCGCATGACCATATTCAATCTTACGCAGTCCCCATCCGTAGTAGCTATGGAGCTTGCGGCTAACACTGCTATCTTTGCATCAGGGTTACTCGGCTCTGTGCAGACGTTAGATCGAGGTGGTATGAAGTGGTTGGCGACCTATACGTATTCAAACATCAGTGGAACTAAGCGTCGCGAGCTACTAGGGCTTATTGCATCTCTTAGAGGTCAGGTGAATCGATTACGTGTTCCCGTGCATGATAATCCTAAGGGTGGTGCATACGGAGGCACCCCATTAGTAGATGGTGCCGCGCAGACGGGCAGCGTTATAGCAATCAAGGGCTGCTCGAACAATATCACCAATTGGATCCGTGCAGGCGACTACTTCAGCATAGTGGTCAATGGCGAGCATGAACTCAAGATGTGCATACAGGATAACTCGTCTGACGGCGGAGGCTTGATTGCAACATTAGAGTTCGAGCCACGACTAAGGGCTAGCCCCGCCGATAGTGCAGTGATCTTCGTTGAAGATGGCGTCTTGGCGAAGCCTGAGGGCATCTTCTATATGACCAACTCTAACAAAGGGTGGTCCTCGCGGCCCTTTCAAACTACATCTGAGCTGTCCTCTCTCGGTCTTAATATGACCGAGGACGTGTTCGCTACGCAGTAGCCATGAGCTCTAAGCGCCGCATAAGCACACCTAACGAGGCTGGGACTCTCGCTGCCGTAGTTAAGCCTGTCGTCTTTGCACGACTGGACTTCTCGACTGGCGTGCAAAGATTTCATACAGAGATCGGGCCCAAGACAGCTGTACATCCAACGTTCGGCTCCGAATCGTATACGGGCATTGGAGACTTCGGGGGCCTTAGTAGTGATGTCAGCGAGACTGTTTCTGGAGCCCCTACAAATCTAACACTAAGTCTTACAGGGCTTGATGCTTCTCTGATCAACATATCCCTAACCGATGACTATTTCCGTCGAAGTGCTGAGATCATGCTAGGCCTAGAGGATGGCGCTGGTGCACCACTTGACGACCCTGAAATCCTGTTCTCCGGCTACATGGACAAGATTGATGTAGTCCTAAGTGCGGGATTTGCTCAGCTAACCTTAAACCTAGAGTCTAGAGGTACCAACCTATTAACTGCCAGCGATCATAGGTTCAATGACGAAACGAAACAGGCAGAAGTCACAGGAGACTTGATGGCCGAGTACGTCTGGCGTATGGCAGATCTGAAGCTGACATGGGGCAAACTGCTCGTCGTTGGTAGTGGTGGTGGTGGCGTTGACAACGACCCTACTAGGCGGAGACGAATATTCTGAACGTTCTGGCCCTCAGAGAGTTCTTCAACGAACAAGCGCCTAAGCGTCAGAAGTTTGGGGTAGTCGATTGCGTCAGCTTTGTGACGCAGGCGGTCTTTGTCGGATGGGGACGTGATTACCGCAGCATCCTACAATACCATGACAGACGCAGCGCAGTGGATCGACTCCGTGTACTCGGTGGCTTACGAGGTGCTTGTAATCACGCGATGGGGCCAATGCTTGCCATTGATGAATTAGAACCGGGAGATGTAGTCTGGTTCGATAAGCCTAAATCGATTGGATTGCTTATGCCGGGTTACATAGCTGTGAAGGCTGGTCGTACGGTCCATCGTTTCGAGATCGATCCGAGAATGCAGGGATGGAAGACTGATGGGCGCTGAAACCTGGTTTGCTATTGGCAGATTCATTAAGGCGATCTTCGTCGGCGTCGGCACCACGTCGGGGGTGCATGCTGCGTACATAGTCGCTGTCAATGTTGCTCGTGTGGCTTTACTAGCGCTCGTAGCCAAGCTCACTGCGCCAAAGCTCGATCTCACTAACGCCGCACTTAATAAGCTCCTTACTATTGCATCCCCCATAGCTCCACAGACGTTCATCTACGGTGAGGATATGGTCTCAGGACCACTACTCTATGCTAATACTGGAGGCACAGATAACAAGGACCTCTACAAGGTTGTAGCGCTTACGGGACATGAATGCGACTCGGTCATAAAGTATAGAATCGATGATACGGATGTGCTCCTATCCGAAGTTGCGGGGGCATTTTCGGGGTCGGTTATATCAGGCAAATTCAACGGCGTAGCAGAAGTGGCAATTGTGTTTGGCACACAGACACAGGTGGTGTTCTCCGCACTAACTGCAGCATTCGGTACGTTGTTCAATTCAGCGCACACTGGTCGGGGCTGGTGTATGATGCTATGGAAGTTCAGCATTGTAGACGGCTCGGAGGACGCCTTTGAGGATGGTGTCCCAACGAATCTACGTGCAGTGCTTCGTGGTAAGAAGTGCTACGATCCCCGACGCGACTTTCTGAACGACGATCCTGACTTCGATACAGCCAAGCTTGACTTCGATTCCAACAATGCCCGCTGGTTTGGCGATAATGCTCAGACCACAAGTATAGATGCAGCCTTCACACAAGCAGCCTCTACATTGTCCCTCACCGACAATGATGCGGCTACAGAGGATATCTTCTCTGAACGATTCCCTGTAGATACAACCAAGCTGTATACAGCACATGCTAATGTCAGGCAGACTGCAGGCGATCGAGTCAATATCCTAGCGGTAGCGTTCTATGACTCAGGTGGCTCACTAATAACCCCTGGAGCGGAAACAGGGTGGGCTAATCTCGGTGCGAACTACTTCGAGTTCTTTGCCTCAGCTGTATTCCCAGGTAGTTTCACTGTGCAGTCACAGCAGTTTGGCACTTCAGGGGGTCAGATCCCTGCTGGCGTAGTTACAATGGCATTGGTGGGAGAGCTTGTTGGTGCGGGTTCAACCTCGACGACAATCGATATCCAAGACATGGCGATCTTCGAGAACACGCTTGCAGCACGTCACGGTCTAGGCGATGATACCACCTGGGAGTGGTCTGATAACCCAGCAGTATGCTTAGCGGACTTTATTCGCGATGACAAGTTCGGAATGAAGGAAGATGACGATCGCATGGATTGGCCTCTAGTTATAGATGCAGCACAGATCAACGATCAGCTAGTAGCCATTCCTACGGCCGCAACACAGAAGCGCTATACAGTCAATGCCACGTTCAACGCGGCAGAGACCAGAGGTGAAGTAAGAGATCAGATCCTTGGTGCTATGATGGGGCGTATGGTCTTCTCTCAGGGCTTGTGGAGAATGTGGGCTGGTGCTGCGATCGTACCTAATGTCACACTAACCGAAGCCAATCTCGGTGGCGCAATACAGCTTCAAGCACAAGCTGGAGCTAAGGAACGCTATAATCGTGTCCAAGGCAAGTTTATAGATGCCTCCAGGGATTACACAGCCAATTCGTATCCAGAGCAACGTAGTGCAACCCAGGTCACAGACGATGGCGGAGAAGTCAGACAGATCACTGCAGACATGCTCCATACGAATAACACCTTCGAGGCCCAGCGTAAGGCAATTATTTTTCTCAAGCAGTCGCGCAATCAACGCGTGGTGGTCTTTCAGGGCAATTACTCCTGCTTCCGTATACAGCCAGGATCCACCTGCCTACTTACCGTTGCGGAGTACGGCTTCGCAGGCGAGAAGTTCTTCATTACGGAATGGGCCTTCAATGCTGATGGGATACAACTCACGCTTGTGCAGGAAGTCGATAGTGTGTGGGCTGACCCCCTCGAAGCAGACTACACAGTTCGTTCTGCTACAGGTGCCCTCGCATTCACTAACACAGGTGTACCTCCACCAACAGCCCTTACTGCTTCCTTGCAATCAAACCGTGTAACACTGAACTGGACTAATCCTCCTGCGAACCTGTACCATCATATTGAAATACATGCGTCCGCTGACAACGTACGTGCTAATGCTGTCATTATAGGTGAAACCTCCGGAGCAATATTCTTCGAGACTCTAATTGATGATAACCAGGTTAGATTCTATTGGGTTCGTGCAGTAGACAACCTTGGACGGCTTAGCACCTTCGAGCCAGACCTGACCACCACCACAGCTGAGGCCCAAGCAGCTGCACAAACACCGGGCGAGGTGCTCGATCCTGATTTCGATCTGACCAATGCCGCTAACGCAGGTTCGTTCTGGGGGGCCAATGCAAAAGATACCGGCGGTACTCGTGATCCGGAAGTCAATCTTCTAGTGGGAGGTGGCGCCAACAGTTCAAATGCATTTGAACTCATCTTTGGTAATGGCAGTAACGCTACAACGGAAATAAGTACTATATCCCGTTTCAGGTTGACTACAGGCTGGGTGGAGGTGCAGCTTCGCTATAAGTCTACCATTGCGATACCTGAAGGGCCTGGTATCGAGGGATGGAAGGTTGTCTTCAGGGGCTATTCTGCCCAAGTAGGTGGCGTTTTCGGGACGAATACTACGTCTCATAATGGCATGTCCCTACCCGCCACGGCGGGTGTTTGGACTACAGTACGGTACGCAGTATTTATACCGGATGATGATGATGCACAGTTTTGGACACTCACTGTTGGGGGTTTCCAAGATCCAGGGCCCGGTACTGATTTTGGTGTGGTTATTGACTCTCTATTCGTGACCACTATGCCTTCGTCATTCGGAGATACTACTCACCTCACTGACGTACAAGCAGGCGCTGTGCCAGTAGCGGACGCCGTTACTGATGCACAAAAGGTTCTCGGATCTGATGGTGCATGGGACGCGGGGACAAGAAATTCTCCGATCAACACGCAGAACGACGACTACACCCTTGTACTCGGGGATAGGGGTAAGACGATCCGTAAGGCTACATCGCTGGCCAGCAAAACACACACGATCCCAGATAATGGATCAGTGGCGTTCGACATAGGTGACTGGGTAGCCTTTCGCAACAGCGGCACCGTGAACATGACGATCGCCATCACGACGGACGAACTCAAAGGCACTGATGGAGCAACAGGCTCACGGACGCTAGGCCCGAATGATACAGCACTGATCCAGAAGGTGGAGGCCGCCAAGTGGGAGTACTCGGCCTCGGACTTATAACGTGAGTATGTTCCATGCATTGCAGCAGACACTAGGCAGCGGTGTTGCGGGTGCGATATCTGCCGGGGCATCGTTGGTACTCGCAGCCACAGCAGACCTAAGAGGTCAAGGTAAACTGGATGCACCTCCTGCTCTGGTCGTTGCGGTACCTTCTGCAGACCTAAAAGCTACAGGCAAATTGTTCGTTAAGGCTGGTGACCTGAAGCTTATATTTGCAGTGCCTTCTGCCGATCTAAGAGGTCAAGGAAAATTAGACGCTACACCAGTCCTATCCCTCGCAGCCACAGCAGATCTTAAGGCCGACGGTAAACTTGATGGTACACCTGATATAGTATTCGCTGCAGCATCAGCGGATCTATCAAGTACAAGTGCGCTGGATGCTACACCGGATATAGTCCTTGCAGTACCTAGTGCTGACCTTCTAGACTCGAACTTAGGTGCGATCGCTGCTACACCTGATATAGTCTTCTCTGTACCAAGTGCGGACCTGAAAGCCCAAGCAGTCGTTACGGTCAGTGGCGAAACGATTAGTCATAGTGTTGATAACGGCAACACTGCTACAACGCGGGTACAGGTCAGGCAAGATGGAACAATAGAGAAACGTGAAGGAAGTACAGATACACAAGTTGATGCTTCTACAGACTGGATAATTCCGAACAATGCCAATGACGATCTGTATGAGGTCATGTTCACGCGCGTCGTGCCCTTCAGTGATGCGCCAACAGGTGGAGATGCTTTGGATGTATGGCACAGGATTGATCAAACTATAAGGTTTGTTGAATATGCTAATAGTGTAGACGATACGGACCTTGGAGGAACCATAACAGTGCACATTCGATACAATGGTGGAGCTGAACTGGATACTGGTGGTTACAACATGAGTTCAATCGTTGGAACACCAATATAGGGAGGTGCATATCTCGAATCTGGGTGGTCGAGGGTCTGAAGCAACCTGACGGTTGCGCTTCGCGTCCTGTTTGCCTTTGTCAGCCAGCCCCTCCACAATGAGGGGCTAATAGTGGAGCGCAATCCTGACGGTAGTTAAGGCTCTCGGCCACCTTTTCTTATGTAGGTGGATACGCTAACGGATGCGCTGGTGCTCGTGGATACGCTAACGCTGGTGCTCCCGTAGACTTAACCCCTATGGGCATGATTTCTACACCCGCGTCAGCTCTGTCTAACTGTACTCTATACAGCCTGAGGTCAGACAGCTTGCGCCCCTTGACAGGGGTGGACGTAATTTCAATTTGATCACGAATGCCTGTTTCCCAATCTGTCATACGGTCCCATCCAGCCCGCCCAGCTGCCCACCACCTTGCTGAGTTGATTGCGGCTGCTGCGGTCCCGTACAG
>SDBT01011672.1_pt1 | contig 14129 bp, 22 predicted proteins | sample 2277101 | NCBI WGS metagenome assembly SDBT01 (sample SAMN10404973, study PRJNA504765) | marine sediment metagenome | isolation source: marine sediment core GS10_PC15, 103 cmbsf | place: Arctic Ocean: Southern Knipovich Ridge | collected 2010 | reverse complement strand
GCGCTCGCCCTTGTAGGTACCCTTAAAAAAGTAGAAGACTCGAGGCTGATAATCCAGACATTAGAGAAGTGGCTATATTGGTGTTCTTTGGAAAACTTTGGTCAGCGGACCCCGGTGCGTCAATACTTCGAAGATGTTAATCTACAGTTTGACATATCCCACCTCCAGCGACTATTTGATACGTGTCTTGATATAGAACGACAGTTCCTTATTACGCCAAATAGTAAAGTGGTGCTCGACATGGGCATACTCAAGTTGTGTATGTGAGGGTCGGATACGGACAATATAACATTCAAGATTTTTCACTTGTGTGTATCTTTTAGGGGAGCATGGTCTAAGAAAGATTTAACATGACAACAGTAGAAGGATTTCACTACATCCACGGGGATGACTCTGATATGATAGAACGGAAGTGTCTCCCCGACCTGGAAAAGAAATACAAGGGAGCCACTTGGATTCGTTACGACGCCGCCCTTGATCGGTTTAACGTGGGAGACGTCATCAGCGAATACGAGAGTAACAGTCTTTTCACGGACAAGAAAGTGTTTCTTATACGCAATGCTGATGTTCGTGGGGATCGGGTATTTGAACTGTGTACCTCGTTAGTAGCCAGCCCCATTAAGGACCATGCCGTAGTACTGATCGGCGCCAGTTGTAACAAAACAACTAAGCTCGGGAAACTACTTAATAAAAACTTCAGTGTTCGAGAACTTTCTAAACCAGAAGTTAAACCCTTTGACATGCTGGACTGTTTAAACTCTAAGAGTCTTGGAAAAGTACTTTTTCAGTGCGAGCGGTTGTTTGAGGCGGAGTATAATCACTTTGCCATGTTCTCGTTACTCTTTGGGCATTTTCTTTTATTACGACAAGTAATGCAGCGGAAAGGGATGCCCGCCAATACAATAGCTTACGAAATAAAACAACATTCGTTCCGAGTAAAAAAGGCCATGGTGGCCAATCAGTTCTGGACGCTCGAAGAGATCGACAGCGCCCTCAAGAGCTTGATGCGGTTGGATAGCTTCTTAAGATTCAGTGACTACGACCGAACCTTGACGATTCAAAAGATGCTTATCCAGATGTGTCTGATTAAAATTGTAAATGGGGTAGAAAAATAACATGTCTGATATTACGAAAGCACGCTATTTTCTAAAGCACCGGTCTTCCAACCTTCACTCCCTGGAAACGTTTGGCTTGATGCTTGCGACCGCTGAAACTAATTACAAGGAAGTCAGGTCGCAAGCTAAGAATAATAATAAAGATATAGATTTTGAACAGCAAGAACTGGAGTGCGCCATAGATTTAGCAGTTCTTAATTACCTTAAGAAGTATGCTCGTTTACCCGATGACGTAACAAAGGTGTTACTCAACGCTACTTCCGATATAGAAAAACGAAATCTGGTGATGGGTTGGTACAATGCGTGAATATGACGATTACGTAGCAGTAGCTACACTTGAAGTACGAGACGGTTCCTTCTTTGATCTATGGGTATTTAACTGGAATGGTGAGTTGGTCCGTGCAACGGTAGAAAAGGTTGCTAAAACAGTAACTGTGTTGACAGATCACCGCCCAGCGGCGTTTGAAGAAATATACAATTTTATACAGCAAACTATAGAAGGACTTACAGATGCAGAAGAGGACGATTTCGAGGGTGGGGATTGATTTAGACGGCACCGTAGCCGATTACATGCTAGGAGTCACCCCCCTTCTAAAAGAACACTACGGTCTCGAGCCTGATTTTTCGATAAATGCGTATAGGATCGAAGAAGTGTTTGGACTAACGCGGGAAACCAGGCCGCCTGGGATGCGAGAAAAACTTTACGAAGAACTCCATTTGTTTAGGAACCTTCCTAAACTAGAAGAAAATGGGGAGCAGTTCACGCACTGTCTTAGAGACGCAGGTATAAAGGTTTACTTTATCACGGCACGGGCTGGTACACACACTATCCGTGAGGACACGATTGCGTGGCTGGATGCAAACAATTTCTACTATGATGATGTGTTTCACACTGAGGACAAGGCGGGTCTCTGTAAACACGCAAGAATACACGTAATGTACGATGACGAACTAGGTCAGGTGTTGAATATGTGTCGGGCTGGGATCAATGTCGTATTAAGAGATCAACCATGGAATAGAAACCCTCCTGAAGAGTACTGTGACCCAAAAAGAAAAAAAGGAAAGATCATACGTGTTAGTAATTGGCGCGAAGCTTTTAACACCGTAAAGGAGTATTTAAAATGAAACGTACCGCTCGGAGAAAGATACAGGAAAAAGATTTAAGATTTCTTTATCTTGACAGGGGTTTGGTAGATGCCGAAATCGCAGATAAGTTAGAGTGCACCCGGCAGTCAGTTTATTTGGCCAGAAAAAAGTTTGGTATCGGAAAACTCAGCCGGTCGGAACGAAACACCAAGTTGGTAAAGATAACAAGTAGGCAAGAAGAAATACTGCGCGGGTCTTTACTAGGTGATGCTTTCTTAGGTCCCGAGGGTACTTTTGACATCCAACACAGTACTAAGCAGTTTGGTTATCTGTTGTGGTTGTTTAAAAATCTACAACCCTACTTTGGTGAAATACGTAACACGCGCACTTGTAAACGGATAAGATCGTGCTCGCACGCTTTCGGTGACGATCTGCGTACAGAGTATTACACCGGTGGTCGTAAGACAGTGACGCGAGATATTTTAAACAAGTTAACGCCCCTTTCTATTGCCGTATGGTTCATGGATGACGGTCTAGTTCTTCCTTCTGGAAAACAGGCTAAACTGTCCACTCATGATTTTACAGCCAAAGAGCAGGGTATTATATGCCAATACTTCGAAGAGGTGTGGGGTATAGGGTGTACAGTTAGTACGTCTAGTAAATACCCTCAAATTAATTTTAATTCGGATGGCACCGAAAAACTAATGGGGTTGATCAAGCATCACATCCCCGTAGAAATGCGATATAAAATAAGATCGGCAGTTAACCTCGCTATGTATTTATCAGGGGGGATGGAGTTTAAGGAAGAACTCGGTGGCCCTTGGCGCGAATGGCTAACAACTGAATTTGCTAAACAGGGCATCGACACTATAGACCCTGTTAAGATTGAAGGCCCTTCCGAGGAAGGTATTCCCATACAAGACGCGCTGACATCCTTAAAGAATAAAGGGGATTTAGAGAGTGTAAGATGTATAGTTCGTAGCGCCCTCTTCCGAAAAGATATCTTCGCTATCCAACTTTGCGATGCTATTATCGTGCTTTACGACGAGTCGGCACAAAAAGGTGCTGGCACCCTGTCCGAGGCGTGGGAAGCATTTCGAGAAGGACGTCCAGTTTATCTAGTTTCTTCTTTCCCCATGAGTCAGATTCCAACCTGGTTGATCGGTGAAACCACTATTATCTTTAAAAGCTTCCAGGACTTGCTTACATACACCAAAGATCACGATACGCTCTTAAAAGATATACTGGATGCGCGTCAAACCGCCGAAGAGGTGCTCGGAGGAATATACTAGGAGGTAGCTTATGGAAAGCTTTTCTCTTATAGGCAACGCAGCGGCCGTTCCAATCATAGTAGGCATCACACAGCTCCTAAAAAAGAATTTCTCTTTTAGGTACAAGTCTGACATGGTGTCGCTTATTGTGTCTTTGCTTGTCTGTCCACTGTGGTGGTTCTGGCACACTCCGGAATTAGAGATCGCCGCTGCGGTAAGTGGTGGAGTAGTAGTAGTAGGAAAGTTTGTGATGGGGCAGACCCTCGTTGCAATTGCTACCTATATGGCTGCTTCCAAATCCTACGATATGTTTTTCGGTAATAAAAAACGAACTAAACAACATGTGGGTGAAAAACAAGAACTTTATGATAAGATTGCAGAGCTAGAACACCGGCTCGGGGGAGAGGATAGGAATGCGGTGGACGACAGCCCTGAGAAGGTGGATAGACTCCGTCAGATCTTGGAAAGGTGAAAATGTGCCTGGTGTAGCAGACGCGGTTAAGAATACCCAGTTAAGACAGGAGCAGCAAGCCCGTCAGTTCGAAATGTCGGAGTTACTGCGGATGGTTAAGGAGGGCCGGATCCACGAGGCCAATGAGCGCCAACTTGAGACTCTTCAACTGGCGTTGCAGCTTAATCAGCTAATGAATCCCCCCACGGACGCTCCAGTAAAAATAGACATCGCCCCAGAACTTGTCGATGCGATCAAGGAAGCGGTGTCAGAAACCTTAGCTAACTCACCGGCGATGTCTGGCGGGCCTGCTATTGATGCAGCGCGCCCCAAGATGAAACACACGATGCTCAGTGACTTGGAACACGCGGAATCAGATTTAGAAATTAAAGGAGACATTAAGGGTACTACAACCAAATCCGATGATGAAGCTGTCCGGAAGCTCGATCGTTTAAAGCAGCTTAAGAAAAATGGATGAAGGTACGCTGGCTGAGTTAAAAAGAAAGGGAGTAATCAGCGAAGAAAATGGTATTCGTGTTATCCATGCCGACAAACTAGTAAATTCTACTAAAAGAAGCACTGTAGCTGATCCCCGCAAACAAGTAGGAAAAAAACCGACGACTCATCCAGAACTGGACGAGTCACCAGTCGAAGAACCGTCGGTAGGTCCGAAGAGTCTACTGTCATCTGATATTAAGAAACGGGACTCGCTTAATCGCCAGTTCAAAAAGGAGTTTACTATGAGTAATGAAGATACCCCCAAGGGAGTAGGTCTGGATGTAGGAACTTCTTTTTTGGTGTCCGGAAGATTTTCTAATGACGGGAAGATTAGTTTCCAGAAATTTAGAGATTGTTTCTTAGAGCTAGAACCAAAGAGCCCCATCAATGCTAAGTTTATTGTAAAGGGTCTGGAATCCAGAAAAGCTCCTTTTATAGAGAAAGATGGCAAGTACTACGTACTCGGCGAAGACGCCTTCGTAATGGCCAACGAGCGACACGAGGACACACGTAGACCTATGCATCGGGGTGTACTGTCCCCACGGGAGAAGGAAGCTTTTCCTATTCTAAAGGAACTCATTTCGCGACTACTCGGTAAACCTAAGGAAAAAAACGAAAGATTGGTATTCTCTGTCCCTGCCAAACCTATAGATGCCCAATTTGATCAGCAGTTTCATCAGGAAATGATCCGAACCTTTATTAAAGGGCTAGGATACGACGCCCAGCCAATGAATGAGGGCGAGGCTCTGGCGTACTCTGAGCTTTTGGACGAAGGATTGACTGGGATCGCCATTAGTTGCGGCGCCGGGATGATGAACATTGCCGTCCTTTCGTCAGGTGACCCTATATTGACCTTTAGTACGTCACGTTCTGGGGATTGGGTCGACCAGCAAGCGGCTATTGCTACTAACCTCACTGCAAGTATTATTCAGCAGGAAAAAGAAGCACCCGAGTTGGATCTGATGAACCCGGATCCGGGCAATCAGATTCAGCAGGCCATTTCTATATATTACGGAAATTTGCTGGTATATACTTTGGAGCAAATTGCGTACGATCTGGCAAAGTCCCCCTCTCTGCCCAAATTTAAGGACGCGGTTCCGCTCGTTGTGGGGGGTGGTACTTCTCTCCCGCGTGGATTTATAGAAAAATTTAATCAAGCACTTGGGGCAGTAGACATGCCTGTGCCAATTTCTGAAGTGCGACACGCTGCGGATCCTCTGTATGCGGTGGCTAACGGTCTTACATTGGCCGCTTCTATGGAATAACGCGATATAACTACGGCATCCAAAAAAAATAAAATTATAAAGGTAATAGGAGGTTCCTATGTCAAACGTGTATACACCTGGTAAAACTGAATCCACGCATACGATACATTCCACCCCCGAAGATCGTAAGAAGCACGCGCAGCAGTTCCGTGAACAGAAAGCTCACGAACAAAAGTGCAAGGAAGAAAGATTTGCAAAGATACGGGACGCTCGCAAAAAGGGACCCGTTGGCGGTGGTGGTATTAATATAGAGGTATCAGGAGATTAATAATGCAGATTCTGACAGCGGGGTCTGGTATTACTGTTCTTTTCAAAAGAATACCTAGTAAGCTTGTCAGTTGTAAGTATTATATTAGGTGCGGCTCGGTGGACGAGGTACTTCCTGAGCAGGAGGGGCTGTGCCACGCCCTTGAGCACATGCTGTTTCAGGGAACTACTCAGCGTAGCTGGCAGGATCAAGTACATGACTTTAATAAGGTGGGGGCATATTCAAACGCCGAGACGGACTTTGGGCATACCGCGTATGAAATCCACGTAGCGCAGGATCGCTTCGAATCAGCGTTCGAGATATTGTCAGATCAGGTTTATAACGCCACTCTCCCGAATGATAGATGGGAGATTGAAAAAGGAACAATCATTTCTGAAATAGAGGACTTCCAGGACACCCCTGCTGAGCTACTAAACATGCTGGCTATGAAAGACGGATTCGGCCCAAACTATAAAGAGCCCATCGGTAACATTGAAAACATTAAGAACGCGAAGATTGAGAACTTAGCATATTTCAAAGACACATTTTATCGAGGAAGGAATATTTTTATTTGCGTGGCGGGAAATTTAAGTTCGAAAGCGCTTCTTAAAATCATTGGTAAATACGACAAGTGGCAACCTCAACGCTGCCGCGTTAGGCGCCCCCCAGAGTTTAAGTTCGACCCACGTGTTCTTTTAGTAGAGCGCGAACACAGCCAACAAAGCTATATAACTTGGATAAAACCCATAAAGCGATACACCCGGGTACGGGAAGAGATGTCGTTGGACATCGGACTATATATGCTGTATAATTATCTATACGAGGACATTGTTTGGGATAGGGGGTTGTGCTACAACCTCAGACCAATGTACTTTATGGATGTAGAAGGATGCGAGTGTATCTACATAAATGCCGCGTGTTCCAATGGCCGTCTGGAACAGATTGTCGAAGATGTGCCCAAAGCCATAGACGTGTTTCTAAAAACACAGATGACTTCGGACAAAATAGAAGAAGCCAAATTAGCATGGGTACGGGATGCCCTCGACGCTGAAGAGTCGTCAAGTATAATTACAAGTTGGATGGGACACGCGTATCTTAATAATCGTACAAAAGACCCCTTCGATGAAATATTTAAAGGGGCGCCGAGAATTAAGGATCATACTATCCGGGGTATCCTTACAGAATGTTTAATTGCAGACACGAAGCTTTGCGTAATGGGGAGTGACAGTGCAAAATCCCCATTCTATAACTATTGATGTAGGGATTCTTACAGGCTTTGATCGTTAGACAAAAATCAACAACCTAGGAAAATAAAGTGATAAACTCATTAGCTAACATACTACCAATAAACGTTGTAGGCGTTGTTTCCGGCACGGCTGCGTCCGGAACTCCTACAGATGTGTTCAGCTGGGCTACTGTCCAAAATGTAGTTATTATCAATGAAGACCCGATTGAAGTAAATTTAGTGGGCAGCGGAGTTAGCGGTATAACGTTACAAAGTGCTTATGATAGCGGAGACGGTTCCATAGTCACTGCAGCCGGAAAACCGTTGAATGTGACAGGAAGCGGAATCTTCACTGACGACTTGTCAGTGGACGGTGATACCTTTATTGTAGACACTTCTACAAACAGGGTGGGGATAGGTACCAATACTCCTCAGAAGCTGTTAAGTTTACAAGAAGCAACCAAAGACGCCGAGCTGCGCATTGAAGCTCTTAGTCCCTTCTTCCCCATTCTAGAATTTCGAGCGGCGGGTCGAATGGCGTATTTTTTGCGAGCGACCGCTGACAATAGGTTTGCTATATCGAGTACTTTCGTTGAAGACATCCTTGTATTAGACCCCCTCGAGGGGTTTGTGGGTATAAATACAGCATTTCCTACCGAACACTTACACGTAGTAGGTAGCGGTATATTTACAGGAGGTTTAGAGATACAGGGTAACCCCGTCATCCTGTCGGGACTGTCTACCGCTTCGGGTTCTCTTGACGCTGGGGAACTTTGGGTGGATGTCTCCGATAATCATGCCCTGAGGATTACACCTTCTTAATACAGCAGGGCTTGTGACAGGACTGACAAGTGGGGTATCTAGTTCCTCTGCACACAGTATTACATGAAAGGAATATCTGGTGATTGGACTTGGTTTAACTTTTGATGACGTGGCACTTGTGCCTCGGTATAGTAATGTGAAAAGCAGAACAGAGCCTAGCATGGGTACATGGCTCACTAAAAATCTAAAAGTGGGATTCCCGCTGGTACCTGCCAACATGGACACTGTAATCGGTTCTGTTTTGGCCCGCGTGGTTATTGACAACGGCGGGATTCCTATATTTCACCGTTTTACTGATTTTAAAACCCAAAGAGACTGGGTATTAGAATTTGACAACAGGGTTATTCTTTCTTGTGGGGTAGGTAAAATAGATGAAGTGTTTAAGTTGGCTGATCTGGGACCTATAGGTTTATGTATTGATGTCGCTCACGGACATTCGGAACGCATGGTCCACCTGGTCGAAAACATCAAAAAAGCTTATCCGGATATGGAAATCATCGCCGGGAACGTATGCACCGCACGCGCGTACCATGACCTTGTTAACGCTGGTGCGGATGCTGTTAAGGTGGGTATCGGCCCAGGAGCTGCGTGCACTACGCGAACTGTCACTGGGTTCGGGGTCCCGCAATTTACGGCGATTACGGATTGCGCGGCAGAGGCTGCACACTTTAGAGTTCCAATTATTGCAGACGGGGGAATTAGAAACTCTGCAGATGTTGTAAAGGCTTTGGCAGCGGGGGCCTCCACGGTAATGCTAGGAAAACTGTTTGCTCTAACTGAAGAGAGTGCGGCCGAAAAAAAAGGACCCAGCCACGGCGACCGACCTCGGGATGTGTGGAAAGCTAAGTTCCGCGGACAAGCCAGTGCGGATTTTCAGAATGAGTATTATGGAGGTCTTAAGGGAAAAACAGTTGCGGAAGGGACTGACTTCTGGGCACCCGTTTCAGGGCATGCCCAGGATCTTATTGATAACTTACTGGGGGGTGTTCGTAGTGGCATGACCTACGCCGGGGCGCGAGGGATCAAGGAACTTCAAAGAAAAGCAGAGTTCGTAAGGGTTACCAGTTCGTATGGTGCCGAAAGTAACCCACGGGGGAACTGATGCGTAAAATAGAACAGAGTGTACTTGCGCGGGAAGAAGAAGTTCACGAAATTATTGAGAAGCACGCGGCGCTATTTGATCTTGATCCGAATCTTATTCGCGCGGTCATCACACAGGAGTCCTACTTCGTAGCCGAGGCAACCAGCCATACCGGTGCTTACGGTTACGGCCAGTTTACCAGTATTGGCGCGAGACAAGTTCAGAATATTTCGCGGATGACTTCGAAAGCCTCTGACCTCTCTGGTTTTACCAAAGCGCAAGCAGATGAGCCCGATGCTGGCATTAAAGCTATTTGTGCTACGTTTTGGTGGTTGTTATACACAAAGTATAGGACGGTCAGTGATAAAAAGGTACAGCTCGAGGCCGCTCTTACTTTTTACAATGCAGGGGGCAGACCCGCCGCGCTGGTGGTAAAGCACGGTGGCCACGCGGAAGCAGTGAGTGCTATTAAAGCATTGCCGCGTGGGTACCAGGGTCAATCCTTAGATTACGCACCACGCTGCGCTCTTCGCTATGTTGCGTGGCATGATCATTTTGACAAACAATTACTACCAGAATTAAACCCCTTCGACACAGTTGAAAAGACGTTAGATGCACGTTACCGCGCACTAATCGAAGCGTTACTTCTTTTAGCCGAGGGGGACCCGACGGTAGATGTGGTTGTAAACTCCAGAGACGGTCTTACCGAGCTCACCTTGCTCTTTTCTGGAGAGATAAAGGAATGACTCTTAGAAAAAATCCTGAGCAGGTGGAGAGGATGCGGATAGCGGGGTCTCTTTTAGCCCGATGCTTGGACATGCTGGTCGCGGCTTCGGTACCAGGAAAATCGTCATTAGATGTCGACGCGATCGCGGAAGAGTTTCTTAAAGACCACGGGGCTATTCCGGTGTTTAAGAATTATCAACCTGTTTCAAATATCCCACCGTACCCGGGAAGTATCTGTTTTTCAAGAAACAGTGTCCTGGTTCACGGCGTGCCTTCCGACCAAACTATTATTTGCGAGGGGGATATCATTACGGTAGATTGCGGTCTTAAACTTAACGGGTGGTGTGCCGACGCTGCTCGTTTATTCGGGGTTGGTGACGTTTCGGAAGAGGACCGGGACATGATTGGGGCAAGTGAACGGGTTTTACAGGCCGGGATAGATGCCTGTGTTGTGGGGAACAAGTTAAGCGATATTTGCCACGCTATCCAAAGAGGTGTCGAGGGCGATACCCCCTTCTCCAATGTATTGGAGTTTTGTGGGCATGCCATTGGTGAAGAAATGCACGAGGCACCTCAGATCCCTAATTTTGGTGTACCGGGTCGGGGTGCAGATCTTGCACCAGGCATGGTGTTTTGTTTAGAACCCATGCTAAAAAAAACAAGTACGGGTTTGGGAGTTCTTCCGGACCAGTGGACCATAGCCACTACTGATGGGTCCACTGCGACCCACATAGAGCAAATGGTAGTAGTTACGGAACACCTCCCAGAAATTCTTACCCTATAATTAAGGAGATATAGTATTATGAAAGGCATTGTTAAATGGTTTGATGTGAAGAAGGGTTACGGGTTTATTCAGTCCCCTGACGTAACAGATGATGTCGGAGAAGAGCGGGATATTTTCTTTCACCATACTAAAATTCAAATGGAGGGTTTTAGGAAAGTGGAAGCTTCAGAGGAAGTTTCTTTTGAGCTAGTGTGGAGTGACGACCAAAAACCACAAGCTGACAGTGTGGTTCGAACGAACCCCGCACCATCACCAGCGTAGTGAGTTTGACAAACTAACTCATCTCTCTTATTATTTTATATAGAGGGGGGAACGCCTTGATCTATTAGGGCTCTCCGAGGTGGACCTCGTCCACCGCCCCTCACAAGCTCAACATCAAGGGCGTTGGGTTGCGTGGGTAACACGTAACCCTAACCGTCCTTAAAAAGCTGATATATTCTTAGGAACGGTCCCTCCCGGGTACTGTGAGGTGTCTGCCTCTGGACCATCTGTGTCCTGCCCCAACCCTGTCCCAGGGTATACCTTACCTAAGAACAGCAAAATCTAATATAAATGGAGGGAAAACTACAATGGGTGTACTTAAACACGACGGTACTGTAGTTAATCTTGATTCACTTGATTCAATTTTTGATACCAACGCTAACGGGTTTGGTCCTGAGACCACACGGAACCCTGATATGGCAGGTCCGGTACTAGGTGCGCAGCACGGCATGGCGTGGAACCGAGGATATTTCCAGAACCAGGATATCCGAAGTACTAGCACTGGTAACGCTACTGTATCTCTTGGTCGTAGTGGTAAACTACCTGTAGGTAATGCCAATCTTGCTGGTGTTACTGGTGGTGGTGGAAACCCCGGTCGAAGTAAGTAGTACACGCTGTCCTGGGAGGCTTCACGCTGCCCAGGCAGCACAAGGCGGTTTTCAATGAAGATACTGTACACGACAGACGGCGTAGGAAATTTAACAACGAATGATAACATTTTTATATTTACCGCGGCTAAGTCGGTTGAAATTCAGCCAGGTGAAATTAAAAAGGTTCCTACGGGCGTTGTATTACGAGTAGAGAAGGGGTACGCAGTTCACCTGACTACGCACCCCCTTCTTATTGAGAAAATTGGTCAACTTTTTCCGGCCAGCTCGATGTTGACTAACGACTCGCCCGAGGACTACATATTCCTTATGGTACAGAACTCGGGAAGGAATCCTTTCCTAATCCGGCCAGGCGATGCATTGTCGAGAGGGTTTGTTACACCAATAGAACCCGTAGATACAGAAAACTATACCCCAGAAACCCCAGCGAAATCTGAGGTCTCGAGGTCGAGGCCGCAGAGACGCAACGCCGAGATAGAATTTGAGGTAAAATAACAATGGTCGTTAGTATTTTATTTAAAAAGCTACATGACAGTGCAGTAGTGCCCGAGTACAAATCTGCCCGGGCTGCAGGGGCGGATCTTTACTCTGTATCGAACCATCGCATGTCACCGGGTCAAGTTGCCGTTGTTAGTCTTGGTTTTGCTGTGAATATCCCGGCGGGATACGAGATCCAAATCAGACCCCGTAGTGGCCTTGCCGCGAAACACGGTATCACGGTACTTAACAGTCCGGGTACTATCGATTCTGATTATCGCGGCGAAATAATGGTTATTCTCGCTAACTTAGGACAATCTGAGTTTATCGTTAATGTTGGCGACAGAATTGCCCAAGCGGTAGTTGCACAGGTACCGGTTGTACAGTTTGAGGTCGTCTCTGAATTAAACACGACGGAAAGGGGAGAAGATGGATTTGGTTCCACAGGAAAATAACCTAAGTCTTATGGACGGGGAACAACAACCTATTACTGTCAGTTTAGAAGTAGTAATAACTTCTAATTCTAGTGGACATGCTACTGTATCATTTCCGCCCGAGCTTCGGCCTTCTGAAAGGCTGGTATCTTTTCTTGCTAATTCTCTTCAAGAACGAGGACTAGAACTTAAACATTGGCGCCTATCCGCTGAGCAAAAGGTGGAATTGGAGAACTTACCTAATGTCGTGGTCAAACAAGGATCGGGAGATTGATGTAATTTTATCTTCTTCGGGGGTGAGAGCTGCCTGCTTTATTGGGGGTCTTCTTGCCCTAGAGGACAATGGTTACAAAATAATAAGGATAGCAGGAAGTTCGGGAGGGGCTATTATTGCGGCTAGTTACGCGTTGGGTAAACCTCTTGACGAAATCAGGGCACTCGCCGCTTATACCCCCTACCAACGATTTAAGGATTTTAGATTCAATAACCTTCTAAGCTTATCGAATCCAAGTGTTTATAAGGGTCAGGAACTAGACAACTACTACAAGAAAATCTATGGGGACGCTACTCTATCCGACTTCAAGATTGATTGTAAAATTTCTGTTGTTTCTATTATAGGGAGAAAAAGAATACTATTAGATAGAGAATCCCACCCGGACCTTCCCGTCTGGAAGGCCGTAAGAATGTCTTCAACAATTCCTTTCATTTTCCCATACCTTAAATTAGATGGAGTTCCCGTCACTGACGGTAGTTTAGTAACTAATATGTTTGATATCTTCCCGGAAAGCCCGCGAACAGTGGTAGGGTTGCGTCCGAAGACAGATTTTGAAATCAAACGCGACATACAATCTATCAAAGTATCGAGGCTTTTTGTATGGAACTATCTAAAGATTATAGTAGAGTACTTTTTAGATGTAATGGATAACGTCCACATGTCTGCGAAGGAGTGGGTACGTACTATTATTATTCCTACCGACGCCTTAGGCGGTTTTAATTTCGAACTAACACCTGACGACATTGAGCAATTAATAGACGCGGGGTATAACGCTGTAAATACCTCCAACCTTATCAAACACTAGATCTACATTACAAATATTTTGGAGAACACATGCCTATTGTACTAACTGATTTTAAAAACAATACCTGGTGCACGGAGCAGATGACTGATGGATTTTTACACTGCGGTTACACTGGACAAGCCGGGCCACGTATACAAGACTTGTTAGATTTTGCAGGAACTCGGCAGAAGCAATTTGAAAACTTTGTGGGTAAACGACAATTGAGAGAGGTAAAAGATGCCGCTAAAACAAGTACGCCTCCGAGACGCCGTGTTCGGGCCGGAGACACACGCAGTTCCAGTGGTGACGGGGTGGAGTAACTTACTTCTTCAATCGATCGTTAACGCCGAAGAACTTGTCGCTGGGGATTTTGTTACCGTCCTAACGCTTCCGGATGGTAAATTCTACCTCAACAAGGAACACACGAAAGATGCAGTTCTGATTGCGGAAGTTACTCTTTCGCATGTATTATTTTCAGGATTGGAAGTGGATGACGCCCAGGCTGAGCAACACTAAAACAGCCCTGGATAAAAAGGAGAAACAACATGAAGAATCTAGTAAAGGCACTGGTAGCACTGATTGTGATTATACCCCTGTCGGGCTGTGCCCTTCTACCCATGGTAGCTGACATTAGCGGTGACGCATGTGAGCTCATTATCGGCGGTTCAAAGATTGACCCCCTGTGTGTAAAGTTGGAGGAAGTTATTAGTCCCGAAAAGG
>SDBT01011671.1_pt1 | contig 14130 bp, 37 predicted proteins | sample 2277101 | NCBI WGS metagenome assembly SDBT01 (sample SAMN10404973, study PRJNA504765) | marine sediment metagenome | isolation source: marine sediment core GS10_PC15, 103 cmbsf | place: Arctic Ocean: Southern Knipovich Ridge | collected 2010 | reverse complement strand
TTGTAGTGCTTCGCGGCTGCGTCCATAGCAGACCAGAACCCTATACCTCTGGAACGACCCTTAAGACGTCTGAGTATTACGGTCTTGCGGTATGCTTCTGGATAGCTTCTAATTGGCCTGCTCATGGAGTCCACCCCTTGTCCTCTGCATAGATTAGTCCTAAGATAAGCGCGTCGGCTGCGTGCGGTTTAGGTATTTTAACTCCAATAGGAGAGAATCCTGTCTTCTTGGCTTTCATCCGTGCAGGTGGCCACAACCCTTTCCGACCAGCAGGGATACGAACTACAGGGATCATAGAAATCCCTGCTTCCTGACAGATGGCACCGATCAGTTCAGGTGTGAGAACACGAGAGCCAATGTGCGCGGCTGCTTTGTTCGCGTACACGCGATAGTCCTCAAGCACGATAACGTCTGGCTCGCAGGAGAGGAGCTGAGTCACTTCAGCAGATACATTTATCCAGTTGAAGCCACTCTTCTTGTCTACCTTCAGCTTAAACTGACCAGCGTCGATTACATCTAGTATAGGACCCCTACCTACATACTCTGTGATGTCTAATTTCACATAGCCCAAGGTCTCCCCAGGGTCAATAGCAAGAATTAACATCGTCTCCTCCCTTGATTGAAGTACTCAATTGCTGCCCCTTCCGTGGTAGCTCTTAGATACGTGATTGTGGAACACTCCGTACAGTTGAAGCGGTATTGCCTCTTACCAAATTCGCTAGTTGGTCCAGTGTCCTCCGGACTTTTCACCTCTTCACCACAGAGTAGACATGGTCCGACTTCAGTTCTGAGATTGACCCTTAGTTCCTCACCTTCGAAGATCTGCTGCATCAGTGCCTTAATCTGAGGTTCAGTACCATTAAACTGTACGATAACCTGCTGTGGGTTGATGTCTGGCGGCCATAGGCTTCTGTCATTGAAATCGAAGTATTTAGCTTTCATCGTGGCTCACCCTGATTGAAGTATTCGATAGCATACTCTCTGGTGGTAGCCTTCAGTACCACAAGGGTGTCACATGTAGTGCATCTGAAGTGCCAGTATGTGCTGGCAGCCGGGCTAAGCTCTACTTCCTCCCCCTGGCATAGCAGACACGATCCGATCGGTGTCTCGTACTCCAAAGTGATCTTGATCTTGTCTGGTCGTGATTTGAGAAAAGCAGCCAGCTCTTTAAGACGCTTCTCATAGGTAAACCCAATTTCTCCAAGCCTCATACTATGGAAATTGGCAGAAGTACTTCTGACTAACTTACCTTCGAATTGTATCTTCATCTTTGCTCCTTACGTAGAGAATAGAGAGCTGCTAACTGGGCAGCTCCCCAAGTTCCCTCTGTGATTAGCCCTTGAAGTCCGCGAACGGATCTTCAGACTCAGTTTCGGTTCCCTCGGCTTCGGTGGGAACTGCACCTACCTTCGCGGCCTTCGCAGCCTTGCGAGCGGTACGACGTGCCTTTGCAGCGATACTGGGATCTACAACTTCGTAGCCGAGCTCGACCAGGTCTGCGTGCTCCTCAGTGTTAGCGAACACCCAGTACTTCTTACGCCCGTCCTCGCGAACGGTTCGAGCTGAGCCTGCAGGCGGTTCCCAAGTAGCCACAAGAACTGGGTCGAAGCCAAACCTACCGAGGACCTCGACCTTCCCAGGAATTCCAGCTTCACTTCTGGCTGCCCTGCGAACCACTCCGACAGGCACGTTCTTGAGTTCGGCAACCTGGCTCATAGTGAGCAGCTTGGCCAACTCCTCCATACTGTAATCTCTCATCTTTGCTAGCCTCCATGTTTATGCTACGTGAATAGGTTAGTCTAGCCATCAAAGTATCCAGTCATACGTTGATAGCTAGTGAGAAATGTGCAGTCCCTCACCGAAGTGAGCCCGCAGCGGGCGCCAACGGAACAGCCACGCGCGCACTGCACACTTCTCACTAAGACTTCATGCTGTAAATCTTACCAGTTAAGGGGTCAATTCGATAATAGATCTCTTCCTTTCCCTTTATCGAGAAGTGCAATACAAAATCTTGAATGTATTCTCCAACTTGGTACTTCTTTTCCATTAACCTTCTAGGATCATGTAGGTTCTGCATGGTAGGTTCTTCTATCCAGAGGCCTGAATAGTACCTGGGATACGAGATCCACTTCGGCACGACCTTCTTAGGTGCGTCAAGCTGTAGCACTGGACCTGAACCCCTGCGTGCTACTTTGACACCCTCTTTCGTCTCAAAGTAGCTAATGTCTCCCCGCATTCTTAACGGAGTAGGTTGCAGCCCTATAGCATCTGCAATCTTCTTCGCTACCTCTAAGGAGCTAAACGGCGTCTCCTTCCAAGCAGGTTTAACCATACGTTCGCTCCTTAACCTCGCAGGCGAGAGAACACTCGTTCTCTAGATCAACTCCGTAATGGCTAGCAAGAGTACACAACATCATCTGTACGTGACCAAGTTCCTCAGCGAGCTGCTCTTCGAGGGACGCGAAGACGTTTCTATTCGTACGCTTGTCTCCCGGATTCTTCATCCGAAGGAGTACGTCTCCGACTTCAGCTACCTCTGTGACTAAGTACATCCAGGAATCTCTGGAGTCAGGGTGAGGGTACTTTCCCTCTAGTAATGCTCTCATTTGCGCCACTCTCACCTGAGAATTCATTCTGTTTCTCCTAACCAGAACCAAGTCTTACCACGCTTGATCGAGTAGATAGTTGATCTATCTACTCCAAATGCATCAGCTATTTCTTGCTGTGTCCAGCCTCCTTCATCTTGAATCTCACGTATTTCTCGAACTTCATCTACAGTAAGCTTGCTCTTACGACCCTTCCTGACTGCATCCAGCTGATTATCTCCTTGTGTGCCTAAGAACAAATGTGAAGGATTAACGCAGCTGGGATTGTCACAGTGGTGACACACACACAGACCCCTAGGAATCTTACCATGCGTCAAGTACCAGGCTATACGATGCGCTCCGTACGTCCTAGCGCGAATCCAGAACAGCCCATACTCATTGCGCTTAGAAGCTTTCCAGTTCCAGCATTCATTTGGTCCTCTCACGTCCACTTTAGACCAGAAACGTTTTAGTTGATTCTTACCCATGTCTCCCTCATCTCGACTACTCGCTGTTGCGAGTTCACGAAACCCTCCAGGTTACTAGAGGCGATTCTATTGACCACTCCAATGCCCATCTTAGCAGAATTGATAGTGCATATCCTGCATTGCCCTCTGTCGCTGCCCAGTAATCACTGTCCCTATTCGTTCCAAGAGCCCCTACAGCTTTTGTTAGAGCAGGAATTGTCTCAGAGGCCGTCTTACCATCTAGCCACCGAAGTCCCTCCTCACTATTCAGATGTTTGTAATAGTGAGGAGAGTAGTTGTAGGTTATGTTTAGGGCTCCCTCAGGAGTTCCTCCCATTACGTAGGTGCCTCCTTCAGAGTGAGTTGTTACAAACACTGTCTTTCCGTCTTCATCCATCAGCGATACCCAGTAGCTCATTTTGGCGCCTCCAGTCCATACTTAGCCATCTTAGCTGCCTCTAGGACAGCCATGAATCTCATACACTTAATCTCCGCGCTAGCATGGAAGTAGATGCTTCCATCTGTGATAGATGTAACACTCTTAATCTTCCAGGTAGCGGGATCTGACAGCTCTGCTAGTACACGGTCATTGACCTGTACATAGTTTGAACAGACAGCGATTAGCCCTGTGACTCCGTACAGCTTAGCGAACTTCGATTGTATTCGAAGTACTTCTTCCAAGGGAAATTTGGTCTCAGTCATCGCACATTTGCCTCTCTGGCTATACGGCTCAAGATCTTCACGGAATCAGCGTCACTCAAGAGCCAAGGCTCCTCGCCACCAATGAAGTGGATGTAGTAGTGTGCAGTATCCTGCTTAGCAGCGCCAAGGATCTGGTTCCAGTCAACCCACTTTCCGTCGGCGTACTCAAACCAGTTATGCTCCATTGCTCACCTCCACTTTCTCAGCCTGCTTGAAAGCTGGAAGTCGCTCACGTACCTGTGCAAGCACCGCTCCTACGTCCAGCCCTGCTCCATAGTTGTCGATTGCGTGGTTAAGCTCCTCCCTGGTGATGAATCCGAGCTGCTGTGCCCGAAGCATTCCGATGGTATGCGTTAGGTCATGCTTGCAGACATCCTTGTATAGCATCCAGATTCGGCTACCGTAGATGCCTAGATCATCGAAGGCAAGCAGGTGAAGTAGTGGCATACAATCAGGGTCTATCTTAGCACTCCCAGTGTAGATCTCCATGCAGACTCTTATAGCTCCAGGGTTACCCTCGACCAGCTTGAGAAGCATCTCCTGAACTGTCTCACTTCCATTTATCTTAGCCATTGCTCACCTCGATGGTGATGTGCTCAGGGATCTTCCCAAATTCCTTCTGGAGTGCCACTGTCTTGATGTAGACCGTAGGCGTCACGGACTCCAGGTCAATATCGTTCGATACCTCAGCGTATCGGTGTGTCCTCTTCGTTACCTTATTCAGCTCCATTCGAATCTTCATCTTCGCTCTCCTGTAGCTTAATTCGTCTCTCGGCAAGGGCCAGACCTGCTAGGCCCGAAAGCGCCTCAAGCGCTGCTGGGATTGCAGCGAGCAAGACTCCATCCTCAGTAGACTCAATTGTAACCTCACGTGTGACCTTGTAGTCATCCCAGTACTTTTCTCCACTAATGTCACTCACTGTCACTGCGTATGTTACTCTCATCTTCTTTATCCTCCCTTAGAACATAACCTGCGGCTTGCAGCCAAGCTACTTGTTGCTTTGTGAGGTACATCAAGTGTGGTCTTTTCGGACCACTTACAGCCAATGGAACTTTACTTGCACCTAAGTCCCAGTAGTACTGAAATGGAAACTTACCCCACTGAACCTTAACCTTCTCTGTAAAGTGTTTCCTGCACTGTAGGCAGGTCATTATCAAGTACCTCCCCCTTATTCTAGCTGGCTCAACGTCATCCACCAAGTGACAGCAGATCTCACACCACTGAGGAATCATGTTTATCTCGCAAGTAGGGTGTTTACAGCCCTTCGGTAATCCTTAGTCGCCAAGGTACCGTCAATGGAGCTGATTAGGAAGATTGTTCGAGTTTGCCCTGTAGGGTTAGGGTAAGTGAGGGTAACGTAGGCGAATTCTTGTGGACCTGAGTGGACCTCCAAGATTTGTAGAGCCTTCACGATTGAGTTAGATGCTCCAACTAACCTTGAGAGTTTCTTCTCCCTGTGCCACACCCTGTAGGTGATCACTTCGTGAAGTTCAGATCTACTAGACTCAGACCCCCAGGTGCTCGATAGTCAGCTCGGTAGATTTTCAGCTGGTAGCCGGCTGCAAATCCAGCCCTTAGGATGCGCTTGGCGTTCTGTACAAGTCTGGCTAGCCCCTCAGTGGAGGGATAGTAGCGATTGATCTCGGAGTTGCTTCTCCTTCTGGTGGGATAGAAGATCGACCCGTACCTCTCAGATGCTGACCAGACTAGAGTGTACTTTTTCTGCTTCATACTCACTCCCACCTACGCGTAAGACCTGCCAGAGAATTAATGTGGTTCTTTACTTCGGCTTGGCTCGGGGTTAGCATAGCCTCTTCGTAAATCTCTCCGAAATTCGGCTCTCGTTCAGCGTAGAGCTTAGCAACTTCCTCAACGACGTTGAGTACTAGTCCACCACTCTGCTTCCCCATCTCGAAGACAACTGAGAGCAGAGCAAGTGTGTTCTCTAGGGAAGCTTGTTTATCTTCCTCGATGAATCTCGAATACTCTAGGGCCAAGTGAAGACCAGCGGCCAACCAGGCCAACTCATCTAACTGTTCCTCTGTGAAGCTGCCAAGTTCAGGAGTATACTTGTCAATTATTGCTTGGAAGCGAACATAAACTTCAGGCATCTAAATCTCCTTACTCGTGGTGCGGGAGCGGGCTACTTATCACCCACTCCCGCATAATCAGTCTACCACAAAAATGGTTACAGGTGGGTTACAAGTGTGTTACGAAAGCGTTACAGTTTTCAAGTCATTTAGCTCCTGCAGACTCTTTACCCATCTGATAGGCCACAAGGAGCGGCATCATCAGGGCAGACGCTGTATCCTCGCTTGGAAATCCATTCACGATACCTCTAAGTACAAGGGGAAGAATGTTCCTCGACATAAGCCACAGGTTCTCGCAATCTGGCTCTCCAGGTAGCTCGAGTCTTGAATCGTACTCTGCTATCAGCTTCAGATACTCTTCCATTACTCCCTCTCAGCTTTCCGGGCTGCACGATTCTCAGCTCTCTTGATAGCTCTGCGGACTTCCTTTAGGGCCGTAGAAGCCTTATTGAGTTCCGCAAAGCGTTCAGTTCCTAATGCAGAGTCGTAGGACCCAAACTCATCAAATCCATCTACAGTCTCCAGAACCTTCTTCGTCAGCATACCTTCCAAGTACTTTAGTGTTTCCTGCTTCATCTGTTTCTCCTTCGTGATGCTTTGGCCATCTTACGCTTTGCACGTCTCGACGCTTTGGTGCTCTTCTTTCGAGTGAATTCGCGATGATCGCTAACCAACTTCGAGAACCTCACACCTCGAGAATTCCAGAAATTACGTCTCTCAAAGATCTCTTTCAAGTCCATCATTCTCCCTTCAAAACTGATTGCCTACCCGACTCCCAAGCAGCTCTCATACAGCTTAACGATATAGCAGCAGAATCCTCGATAGAACTCTGACCTACAAAGCTATCTACAACCCAGCGAGTTACCACCTTCGATAACTCTCCTAGGAAGCGATCCTCCTCTCCTGTAGGCATTTCTCCAAGCGGAAACTTGCTCAGTACCTCTGACGTCTTAGCTAAGTCTTCAATCTCCATCTTACCCTCCATCATTGGGAACTAAGTAGAAATCCTGTTCGTCTTCAGTCAGTAAGCCATCTGAAATCGCCCTGCTGATACAGTCATCGCAGGCCGAGGGCATAGGGACACTAGTGTCTCCATAGGGAACGTAATCTACTACCTCCCCTGTCCCATGACAGGCCGGACAGGTACTGTATGCCATCACTTTCATAGTTTCTCTCCGCAGAAGGGACAAAAGGAGATCATCCACTCTCTAGCATCTGGGTCACCTCCTCGCGCAGGGTAGGGTCTTCCATAGATATCGTATCGACCTCCCTTAAACAGGATGTCTTCCTGCTTAAGTACCTCCTCAAACTTCTCACAGCAGACATCTACCTCTACTTCTTCCCACCTTTGATCTACATAGTTCCACTTCCATGTCGTATACACTTTACATCTCCTATTCTAGACCACAGGAGGATTTAGTTCCTAGGAAGTAGCGTAACACCTTACACCCTCCACTTCTTAACTAGGTTAGGGTCGAAACAGTATCGCTGAAAGATTCGCTGAGTCCCTGGAATGCTCCCAGCTGCGGCCTCCTTTCTTACATGGTCTGGGGTGACCTTGTGGTAGACAGCTACCTCTTCTACCGACCACGCCTCCTCTAACCACTTCAAAGTGATCCTGTCGACGCTAGTGTTATACTCAGCGTCAAGTGCTTTGAGGGCCTCCGTAACTTCACGACGCTTCCCCTCTAACAACTCCTTTAGAAACTTCTGAACTTCCTCGTCCACCTTACACCTCCTTACACTATGCTATCAGCGAACCACAACGCGTGCTCGTTACCACGCACGTATCCGACTACTACACAGCCGTCTACGGTCCCTGTGATCAGCAACGCTTCATTCTCGTCTGAGAACTCTGGCGCTCGGTCAGCGCGTAGATTGATGTCTCTTCCAAGCTTTCGTGCGTCACTGAGAATCATAGGGGCGATTACTAAAAGCAGCTCTTCTTTACCTACCATAGCACCTCATTTCCGCCCTTAGTTCATACTGCTCTGACGACCAGACCCTCAAGCCGAATCGACGGAGGGTAGGCCTTGGGTCGCTACTTGTGGTAAACTGTCCTGCATTTCTGCGGTTCGGCGACACTCCGTTGCTATAGGGGAATCCTATGGCTTCAAAGGCCCTCCGGACTGCTTCTGCGTCTTGCGGTTTCTTGCAGCGTATCGTGTACTTCATCTTTCACCTCAGATACCCATCTCAGAGGATCTCCGACTTGCTTGTAGTCCCAGTTGAGAATTACAACCTCGTCCATGGTTAGGTGTTGCCGCCCGAGAACTTCTCCTGTCTCGGTGTTCTGCAGAACAAACCACCACTCTACCTCTTCGTACTGCTCTTCTACAGCTACTTCGTTCGGACGTCCGTTACTGCTTGCCCCCTCAGCTAATTCCTTGTTCATCTTTCACCTACACTACTAGCTTCTGGCCCTTGCCCGTTCCTAGCCCAATACCGTGTAGCGTAAAGTGCACTTCGCACAGGTTCGCCCAGGGTCCAAAGGTCGTCCGGGCATCGTACTCGGCCTCTCGTTCACAGATGTCACACTTCGGCTTCTTCGTGACGATGACCTCGGTTAGGTCTTGGGCTGCATCCCGCGCCATTTCGTCCCTGAATTCTGCTTCCTCTTGCTCCATTTCGCAAGGAGCACCTGTGAGGTACCATCCCAGTATCTCGCACTTGGCTCCTCTCAGCTTCTCCTCGGCATCTTCCTGCTCCATGACGCAAGGTGCGCCTGTCTTCCTAAGATTACCAATCATCTCTGCAGCTGATACTTCTTCGAACTCTTGTGTCTCTGAATTCCATAGCTCTATGTACACGGATGACGGCTTCTTGTCCATCTCACTCTTCCTCTCCACTGATGGTAACTACCACTGGTACGTTGTTGGGTTCGGAGATGTAAGTAAAGACTACCTTTCCCGGTGTGATGATCACGGTGGAAGGGTCTATAGCGTCGATTTCATCTGCTTGTAGCAGCCCAAGCATAGACGCCGCGAAGATGCCAAGTGTGGCATCAGAGACAGGTGGCTCATTATGGCCTACACACTTTGTTATCAGAATCTTTCCAATCGCGTTACCGACCTGCTTATACTTAGATGGCCCCATGCAGATATCCCTCATCACGTCGATCAGTACTTGGTCCTCCACTTCTCACCTCCCTAAACTAAATGAGCTCTTCGTCCACTCCAAGAAGCACGCAACGACTCATCGTCACGCATCGAAGTCACTAGGTGCTTTCCGACTTCGAACTTAGCCGCAATGCGCAAACATAGCGGCTAAAGTCGCTTTCGGACTAACCTACTCAGAGTCGAACACTCCGTAAGAGCCGCTTCAAGCACAATGCATTAAGCCTCTCCTTCAATAGAAACTTACATCTCGTTTCCAGGTTTATGTTACATCCAGCTTCATTGTCTGCCTTGACCAGAGCGGCGTACTCCCGACTTACCTTGATATACGACTTCACCAGGTCCTTGTTGGAAAGACGCTTGGCGCTGCAAGCTTGACAGAGATAGATACCTGTTTCCTCGTCATCTCCCTCAGCTGTCCAGCCCTCTAGATGCTCGTCATGCCCGCAGTTGTCACACTCATGACACTCCACTTCGTGTGACTTGACTTCACACTCCAGAATCTCTAGGTCAGTTAACTTCGGATACTTCATCGGAATCTCCCCTTGTGCTATATGTTCGGAATGTCGCCTTGAAACTGCGCGTTGCAGTTCCTGGAATCCAGCTCGATTGATCACAGGGGCGACGTAGTCACTAAGCACTACCAATCGACCTGTGCGTTAGCGTCATCGCGTGTTAGCAGAAGTTCTCGCAGTGGGTAAGTATGGTTCCGTCTTCGGTCACGAACGCTGGAACTGGACCGACGAAGAACTCCCTTTCGTTTATCATCGTGAACACTGTTACCTCCATATGGGTAAGGTAGGTGGTTGGTAAAGCCACTGTGACGTCTTCAACTTGAATGTATGCCTTCATTGACATGGTGTGTTGTAAACTTACCTCAAAGAGATCGTGGATCTTAGATTTGTCGAACCCTCCTCTGCGTGCTTCAGCGAGAAGGATTGTGGGTGTGATGGGCACAATAGGAGCGAATATGTCTGGGCCGTGTCGGGAGCACTTGCTACACAAGTGCGTTCCGTCTTTAAGGGGTATCAAGCCATCATACGTCTGGGCTCTGCGGTCACACCAATAACACCGACCATCAACCTCTCGTGCTACTTCCTGCTTATCCATCAGGATCTCCCTTCGAGAATTAAATGAGCTCATGGCAAAATGCAATGAGCTGTATACGATGAGCTAATGAGCTGATGAGCTGTATGGCGCGGGTCGCGCGGGTTGGGTGTCATCGTGCGCGGTTTTTTCGCTCCGCAACTTTTATGTGCGCGGTTTTTTCCCGAACCTAAAATTAAATTTGCCTTTAAAACTTGATGTGCTCGAATTTTTTTTACCGCTACTTTGATTAACTCGGAATTTTTTTCCTGGGGACTCGACCAAACCGTAAATTTTATTACTACAATTCTATTAACTCTGCGAATAATGCATTGCATTGTGTCACTTTGTGTCGTTTCGTAATCATTGTTGACTATGGTTGTGTTGCATGGGATATCCCCCCACGGTTGGTCGTGTGGCGTCATGGCGTATGGCATACGTCGTGTTATATCGTGGTATGGTATCATTGTACATTATCCGTATTGCGTCGATGTTTGGGCCATTGTACGCGGTTGTGGGGCACATGGCAAAATGGGCATGGCAACATGCCCATTTTGTGCGCCCGGTTTATGGTGTTACGTTATGAACCGCCCCATGCGTCGTTTCGCATTGCACGTGAACGTGACATTGGTACGGGTGGACGTGATTTGCCCATCGTGTTTCGTTTCCATCGTTCGTCCATTGTGTCGTACCGCCACAAATGTGCCATTCCGTCGACGTCCACAATCGCGCGAACGTAATACCCCGTTTTGTATATCCGGGCAATACGTCCATCATGTTTTGACCGTGACAACGTGCCGTTCAATTGTGTCGTGTACCACGCCAACCGTTCAAATGGTTCGGTTATGGCGTGTCGTTCGTCACGTCGTTCGTCAATGACGGTTGGTTTCCATGTGTATTCGTATGTGGTCATGACGCGGTGTCCGCGTCCGCGATCCGTCGTTTCCGGGCGGCACGTAACACCGCGGGATCGACCACGTCAATCCCATTCGCCATGCACCATGCGTCGTGTTCGGCACGTATGGCGTCCGGCACGTATACAATCATGCGTTTCCCATCGTGTTTGGACCGTGGTCCGCGTGATGCGAATATCGGTATATCCATGTCAACCGGCACAACCCATGTATTCCCAATGGGTTGTATGGCGTTCGGGATATTACCATTGCGCGCATTGCGTCGCATTTGTTTGACGTCAACGCCATGTGCGTTGGCGTATGCGCCCAACGTCATGTGAACCACACCGCCAATTGTTATCCGGTCACCATTCGTGTTTCGTCGTTTCCGTTTCATCGTATCCCCCCCAATGTCCGACACAACACCACGACGCCGGTTATTGCGTATTGAAACACCGGCGCGACCGTCACGGCAACCGCGACCACAACAACCGCCAACACACAACCCAACATGAACCGTGTCATACCATCACCCCGTTTCGTAATCCGCCACAATTCCATCCGTCGTTCGCGTCCATGCATGCGTCACAAATCCACATGCCCGTTATCCATGATGGTTCATCCGAACCGCATTGTTCACATACGTATGGGGATGGACCATCGGGGTCCACACCGCCATACCGTTCGTTGTCGTCGTTGTCGCGCGTCCATGTGTTTGTGTGTGTCATCGTGTCCCCCGTTCGATTGTGTCGTGTGTCCGGTATGGGTCACATACCGGACACAATTCGATGTTCACGTATACATGGACGTCGTGTCCCGTGTATCCGCACATTCGGCATACCGCGTGTTCGTGTTCGTGTTCGTGTGTTCGTTCGTTCGTGTTCATCGTATCCCCCGTTTCATATCGTTGATGTAATACAATTATACCACGGTTCAATGGTTTTTCACGGCGGGATTTTGTTACATATTTGACGGTTTATGTACGGTTTGTGTACGATGGTGTACGATGTTGTCGGTTTGCGTGTCCGATTCGTGTCGGTTTGTGTCCGTTTGTGGTGGTTCATTGCGGTCCGGCGTTGGTTCATCATCAACACATGAATGTGACACCCCATTGTCCCAAATGAACCACATTGCATATGGCATACGCCGTGTGCCATGCCGTGTTGCATTGCACCATACACCGTGGCGCCATCGTGCATCGTGTTACACGTAACGTCATTACATCACATCACCACTGCACCATTACGTCCCTGCCCGTAACGCCGTTACATATTCCCACGTTACATTGTACGACCACCCCACGCACGCAATGTTGCAACCACACCCATTCACGAAACATTGCATTCGAAACGACGCCGACAAAATCGTATCCCATTACATGTCCTGCTATATCTCAAGCTAGACAAGCCTGCAACAGAAACCTTGCACGCAGCCAGAATACAAAAAAATGTTTTGAATTCCAATTGTTACCAATTACGATGCACCTACCCCGAAAGGGTAAGGTTCCCTTACTAGGTTTTCATTCTATTTTATTTTCTAGCCTCAAAACGTAACAATGTAACATCGTAACACTCTTTTCAAACCTTAAACATTGTTTCGAAAATTACAAAAAACCTTAAAATTATCAATCAAGAAATAAATAAAATCAATATTCAAATAATGTTACCGTTACGCTACGTTACACAACGTTACGATAAAACGTCAAAAAGACAAGATCTTGAGTGGTAAAAAGACAATTGATCGTCGCTGAAACTTGCACATTCGATTGCACGATTTTCTACTAAAGAAACGCAGAAAGTATGCTAATAAGCACACCTCCTGCGTTATCTTTACGAACTCAGACCTGCTTTTACAATCGATCTTGCATTCCGAAGTGACCCTGCCCCGACAATCGAGCAACATAGGCTCCTAGCGTAGTCACTTGTGGATTCAAGATTCATTGCGAAGATACCTCTCTAACCAAATCGTTAAACTTGGTTAGAACTTCAAACCTACTTGAGTGAAGCCCACCTCCAGACCTGCTTATACTTCGGTCTACCACCTTCAGTTTTTATCATTATCTTAGCACCTACCTCATGGCCAAGACGTTTCAAAGCATTGTTCAGCTCAATTCGAGTTAGGGAACCTCCCCACAGCTGATACGACGGTAAGTAGGTATCAGTATCCATCCCGTTACCTGACTCAAGTGACAAATCAACGCACTCATCTACCCACCGCTGAACGATGACGTCAGTGGATACAACCGGATAGATCTCGCACTTACCTGGAATGAACCGATACTCAACATCCTCAATTGTTACAAGTACGCTCTTCATCTGTTTCCTCTTTCTCTAGTAACCCTAATTTCTCCAGTTCTATCTGTATCACCTCAGTAGGGATCAGATACCATGGAGTTCCATCCTTGTTATACCCAGCAGCCGGCCAACCTATAAGGTCGAAGAAGTTTTCCCCTTCAACCTTATGCTTAGACTTCATCTACTTCTCCGCCGTGTGGCTTAGACTTCATAGGAACTTTATATCCTTCCACTTTCCAGCAGTTACAGTAAGTGTTATGGGAGTCCACTCGGACGCCACAAACTCTTGAGCAATGCAAGCCCATTCAAGCCATCGACAATCTCGCCCGATACGCTTACGGAACCACAAGAACCGCACGACTTCACGTCGCTCTCCAATCTTGAATCTGCGTTGCTTACCTACCCATCTCATTTCCGACCTCCTAGGTCAAGTGGAAGTATTGCAGGCCGTAGTTGCGGTCCAGAATACAGCTCACGAAAATGTCTCTCTGCTTCTCTGAGCTCAACTCCTGATAGCCTAGAGAGTAGCACGCCTTTATAAGTCTCCTCCTCAGTGTAACAGCCAGCCCCTGGATTTATTGGATGCACTACAGGTTCTTTACGCGCTCTTGCAGTGGGCTCTTCTGGTCTCGGTGCTCCGCACATACGACAGCCTTCACGCTCAACGGAGTTGCTCTGCCCACAGTAGTCACAGTGGAAGAAGTCAGTTTTGTTATCGAAGGGATTTGTTTGATAACTACCGACTGGCGGTAACGGCCACGAGGTAGACCTAACTCTCTTAGTAGGAGGTTTAGCTCCAACGCGGTTCTGCCAAGCCGCGTAGCTAGTAGGCGGTCTAGTCTTAGGCGGTGGGTTCGTGTGCGTGTAGCCTCCAGCGTTTGCGGCTTCGTTCAACC
>SDBT01011670.1_pt1 | contig 14130 bp, 22 predicted proteins | sample 2277101 | NCBI WGS metagenome assembly SDBT01 (sample SAMN10404973, study PRJNA504765) | marine sediment metagenome | isolation source: marine sediment core GS10_PC15, 103 cmbsf | place: Arctic Ocean: Southern Knipovich Ridge | collected 2010 | reverse complement strand
ACCCCGTTTGCGTTCTACACCGCCACCGCCATAGGCGCAGGCGGAGTCGCCCTCACCACCGAGGAAATCATCAACGGCAGCGGAACCATCATCACTTCGGGGATTCGCAACCTGACTGCCGCCAGCGCCACCGGGTTCCGTGAGTACCCACGTCCCGCCATCAACTGGAACGTGGGCCACCTCTACCTGCCGGTACCCCTTGAGATGTATCGGCTCATCGGCGGCGGCCAGGACTTCTTCGGGTTCATGTTCACCACCGCTCCCTCAGCAGCGCCGACCCTCTCGGGACAGATCATCGTGGGCGAGGTCAGCTAGGAGGTAGCCCATGAGTTGGGTCTACCGGCCACCACCACGGCAGCAATACCAACAAGCTCGACCCTTCGTTGCTCCGACTGGGCTTGCTGAGCCGGTTTTCAATGTCGAGCTGGCCACCGAGAGCGACGCGGCAACCGATGTAGCGATCGCCGCTGAGCCGGTCGTGGTGGTCGAGACAGGATCCGAAGCTGACGTAGCTGGCGAGCTGGCGATCGCCACCGAGCAGGCGGTAACCGTCGAGGTTGCGTCTGAGGCCGATGCAGCGTCTGATGTTGGTCTGTCTACTGAGCTGGCGATCGAGGTCGAGGTAGGCGTAGAGGCGGATTCAGCGCTCGATGCGGTGATCGCTGCTGAGCCGGTGATCGACGTTGAGACCGGTTCCGAATCCGACGTGGCTGGTGAGGTCAACTACGGGCCAGAGGCCGCCGAGATCACGCTGGAGCAAGCAGTCGAATCGGACGTTGCGCAGGAGGTCGTGCTTGCTCCCGAGCCGGTGATCGCACCCGAGGAAGGCGTCGAGTCTGACGTAGCAGCCGAGATCGCAATGGCGGCAGAGCCAGTGTTCTCCGTCGAGGCGGCATCGGAATCCGACACCGCCACTGAGATGACGTATGCCGTCGAGGTCGGGTTCACCGTCGAGACTGCAAACGAGTCCGATCTGGCGATCGAGATCGTTCCGATCGTGGAGCCTGTCGTCACCGTCGAGCTGGCGTTCGAGGCTGATCTGGCGATCGAGGTCGTCGCTGCTGCCGAGGCGCTCTTGACCGTCGAGGTTGCCTCAGAATCCGACGTAGCAGCCGATGTGGTGTTGGCACCCGACCTGATCGGTTACTGGCGAGTGGATGCGACTGATTACACTGTGGGAGCGACTGAGTACACGCCACACAAGCGGGAGGGTTGATGCCTGTTGCGATCGCCTCAGATATTGAAGCGCTACTCCAGCTCTCATTCGACAACGACCCGGAGCCGAAGGCAGACCTCGTGATCGTCGCTGCTCAGCGAGCCGTCGAAGCCGAGGTAGGAATGCCGTTCGACGCTGACCTCGGACTCATCGCCACGTTCACCGGGCGAGGCCAGGAACGATTGACCCTCCCGCAGTGGCCCGTCTCAGGCGTCACCAGTCTGACGATCGACGGGGTTGCTGCAACCGAGACGGTGGATTTCTACCTCGACCCTGCAGGCTACCTTGAGCGATCGCTGTCCTCGTTCGTGACGACGATGGCCGACGCGTCGTCGCTGTGGTGGTCCGCCCCTCGAGGAATCGTCGTCACCTATGACGCTGGATGGGCCGATGAGACAGTGGCGCCGGCCGTCCTCCGGAACCTCGTCGCTGAGATCGCAGCTCGCGTCTGGCAAGCGGGGATCTCGCTAGCCGAGGCTGACGTTCCCGCTGGTGTCATCCAGGAGACGCTTGGCATGTCGTCGCTGACGTATGGTGAGTTCGCTCAGGATGGTTCCTGGGCGATCCAGCTCAACGAGCAAGAGATCCGGCGCGCTCGCAAGCTCCGTCGATCCTCGCTCGGGGCGTTGCAGACGTGATTACCCGCAGGCTCATGCGCGACGATCTCGACGTGGTGTATCTAGACCCGGACACGGGGGATCGAGGCGGAACACCGACGCTGACGGAGACCTCCCGGGTGACAGTGCAGGGCTGGATGCAGATGGAATCCCAGAGCGAGCTCCAGCCAGGGGAGAATGCGATCGTCCTCTGGAAATTGGCGCTCAACCCGACGTACCTTGTCGGCCAGGTCGTGACTGAGATGGTCGTTCCGAGGGCGCAGGATCAGATCGAGTTTGAGGGACGGACGTATGAGATGATCGGAGCGCCCAAGACGTTCCGGGGGATCCGCAGGGGCGAGATCCACCATTACGAACTGGCACTCAAGGAGGTCGTCTGATGGCTCGGGCAAGGATCTTCATTCCGAACTTCGGGATAGCTGACGAGCTGGAGTCCGACAAGGAGATCGCTGAGAAGCTACGCCCTCTCGGTGAGCGAGCAGCCGCTATCGCCCAGAAGCTCGCCCCGCGCCTGTCGGGTGATTACGCCAACTCGATCCATGTCGTGACCGGGATCAACGAAGAGGGGAAGGCCGTAGCGCGCGTCGTCGCTGACGACTTCAAGGCGGGCTGGATCGAGAAGGGGACTGGCCCTCCAGGACCGACCCCGGCGAGCGCTCCGCTGCGACGTGGAGTCGAGTCCGTTGTGGGGAATGTGAAGTAGTGCCGACTCCTGTACTCCCGGACGTCGAAGCCCTCGCTGCCTTCCACCTACGATCTGCGGGGATCACTGGCGGTCGCTGCTTTTGGAGGTTCCCGACAAACCCGATCTATCCGCTGACGGTCATCCAGCGGATCGGCGGCGTCCCTGTGGATCCACGCTGGCTTGATCGGGTCACGCTCCAATGCGACACCTGGGCCGACACCCAAGAAGCTGCTGGCGACGGATCTCGCTCGGCCTATGCAGCGCTCCAAGATATGGACGGGTTCATAGACACCGGCACTGTCTCAGGTACAGTGACCGGCGCAGAAGCAGGACCAGCTCCACGACCCTTCCCGGATCCGGAGCGGGAGAAGGACCGTTACGAGTTCACGATGACCATCTATGCTCACCCTTAGGAGGTAGACCATGCCAGGTAGCGCAGACCAAATTGTGGTCGCCGGAACCGGGACGATCAGTATCGCTCCCCAGGGGACGGCGATCCCCGCTGATACCGCTGTCCACTCGACGCTCGACCCCGCGTATGTGGATCTCGGATTCACCAGCGACGACGGAGTGACGATCGCAGACGGTATGGAGGTCGAGGACATCAACGCTTGGCAGTCGTTGTATCCCGTTCGTCGGGTCATCACCGGCTACTCCGGATCCGTCGCCTTCGATCTGCTCCAGTGGAGCGAGGACATTTTCATCCAGGTGTTGAACGGTGTCGTCACCGAGCCGGTGGCCGACACGGTCCACGAGTTCACACCGACTCGGGATGGGGTGCTCCCGGAGAAGACCTTGATCGTGGACTTCACCGATGGCGCCGAGCTGTATCGGTGGATCTTTCACCGGGTCACCATGGGCGCTGACGTGGAGATCCCGATCGACAAGAAAACAGCGGGCGTGATCCCGAACGAGTGGGGCGTGCAAGACGACGTTCTCGGGCCGTTCGTCATGCGGACCACGGATCAGAACTTCGACATCTCGTAATGGCCCGCATAGACGTAGAGCGGACCAAACCCGAGGACAAGAGCCATGAGTTGGGCTACGGCGGCGAGCTGTTCACACTGCCTCCTACGCTCCCCATAGAGGCGCTGGAGGCGATGATTGGGGAGGGGTCGGGTGAGCAGTTGCTTGCGTTCTTTAAGTCAGTCCTGGGCGATCAGTGGGAGGCGTTCGGGGAGATCTTGAACCCGGCCGATCTACCGGATCTCGGGAAGGCGATCGGTGAGATCTACGGCCCGACTCTGGGGGAATCGCAAGCCTCTGGTCCTTCGTCCGCGAATACTTCGGGGAGCTAGAGGCCGACTTCCAGCGGTTCTACGGGATCGATCTGCGTGTGCTCATACACGGAGGGCCCGGCGTCCCGATGTGGCGTCTCGGAAACCTGATCGCTCATCTGCCGAGCGAGTCATCGATACTGGACACCATCCCGATCCCCGACACAGCAGACGAGCGGCGATGGAACCGGATGGAGCAACTGCTGGCGCTCCTGCTGGAGACGACCGACGCTGCGGCGAAGCTCCAGATTAAGTTGTGGGCCAAGTCGCCGCCGAAGATGAAGCCTCTGCGGATAGAGTGGCCCGGACGTGACGACCAGTCAGCGACCCCGAAGCCAGAGCCGAGCAGTCCGAGCGAGATCGCAGCGTTCATGGGAAGTCGGAAGGGCACTATCCAGGTGATCGGAGGGAACGACGATGGCTCTTGATGCCGGTACTGCGTTCGTTGATATCCAGCCGAAGGTCGGAGCTGGGTTCTTTGCGGGGCTGTCGTCCAAGCTCGGCGGGGGCAAGAAGATCCTCGCAGCGGCGGGCCTCGGAATCGGGATCGCGGTCGCTGGCGGGATCGCAGCCGGGGTCGCACTCTTCAAGATCGGGGAGACGTTCGACAAGGCCACCGACTCGATCATCGTGGCGACAGGCGCGAGCGGCGACGCGCTGGAATCGCTCAAGGGATCCTTCAAGCAGGTTTTCAGCGATGTTCCATCGTCCTCCGAGGACGTAGCGATCGCCATCGGTGAGATCAACACTCGTCTCGGACTCACTGGCGAGGAACTGGAGGACATGTCGGGGCGGCTGCTCGACCTCTCTCGGATCACCGACACCGACATTGGACAGAACGTGGTGGACGTGACTCGCGCGTTCGGGGATTGGGGAATCGAGACAGACGAGCAGGGCTTCCGGCTCGACCAGCTTTTCAAGGTCACCCAGGACACCGGGATCGGCATGGGCGATCTCACCGGAACGATGGTGAGCTTCGGTGCCCCTCTGCGGCAGTTGGGATTCGGCTTCGAGGAAGCGGCAGCGCTGACCGGGAAGTGGAACAAGGAAGGCGTGAACACTGAGGCGATCATGGGTGGCCTCAAGATCGGTCTTGGGAAGCTCTCGGCAGAGACGGACGACGTACCGGCTGCGTTCGAGGAAATCATCGCAGCGATCGCCGGGGCGGGATCCGCTGGCGAGGCGAACCAGATCGCGATGGAAACCTTCGGGCTGCGAGCTGGTCCGGACCTGGCGGCGGCTGTGCGAGAGGGACGCTTTGAGACGGAAGAGCTGATTACGTCGATGCAGGGTTCGGCAGGGGCGCTCGGTGACGCATCGAGACGCACAGAGTCGTTCGGGGAGAAGTGGAAGCGTCTCGTGAACAAGACGCTGGTGGCACTGGAGCCTCTGGCGACTCGCGTGTTTGAGGGTATGGGGCAGGCGCTCGACTTCCTACTCCCCCACATCGAGCCGATCATCGAAGGGATCTCAGACCTCGCGACCAATATCATGACGGTGCTCCGGCCTGCGTTCGCCTTCATCCAAGAGGTCTTCAAGATCGTCTCCGGCCTGTTCGATCAAGGCGCCGGGGATCTGGTGAGCTTCGGCGGGAAGTGGAGCGAGATCTGGGGCAAGGTTCAGGAGATTTTGGCGGTCGCTCAAGTGTTCATCCAAGAAGTGATGCTCGCCATCCGTGCCTTTTGGGACGAACACGGCTCGGCAATCCTGGCGTTCGTCAAAACGGTTTGGGATGCGATCGGTGTGGTGATCGCCGGTGCGCTCGACATCATCATGGGCATCTTCCAAGTGTTCATCGCGATCTTCCGGGGCGACTGGTCGGCGGCGTGGGACGGGATCAAGAAGATCCTGGCGGGAGCGTGGCAGATCATCCAGGGGTTGGTCGATGCAGGGCTGGCGATCATCGGTCTGGCGGTCCGGATTGCTCTCGATGCACTGGTGCTGGTGTGGGGTCGGATCTGGAGCAGTATCAAGTCGGCGCTCTCGACCGTTTGGGACGGGATCATGTCGATCATCCAGACCAACATCGACACGATCAAAGAGGCGATCGGGACGGCGCTCGACTTCATCACCGGCATTTGGGATACGGCGTGGGAGGGGATGCGAGACGCATTCGAGATCGTCTGGAACGGGATCGTCAGCACGATGAAGTCGATTGGCAACAGCCTGCTCGGACTGATCGAGAGGATCATCAACAACGCGCTGCGAGGTCTCCAGGGAGCGATCGACGCCGCCGACGTGCTGGCTGGACCGTTCATCAACTTCCCCGATAATGCTCTCCCCCGGATCTCGATCCCACGACTCGATGAGGGCGGGTCGCTCACCGCTGGAGGGCTGGTCCAGGTCCACCAGGACGAGCTGCTGTCGCTTCCCACTGGCGCGTCGGTGATACCACTCGACCGGGTTGGAGGCGGCCGTCCGGTCAACGTGACGGTCATGCTCGACGGACGAGTGATCCTGCGTGCCATTGGACCGCACCTTGCTGACGATCTCGTGTTGCATTCCGGAGCTCGACGGGCGGGCGGCTAGGCCTGATGGCGCAGTACATGGAAGCCACAGGGGTGCCTACTCGACAGGCGCGGGTGCCGTATTCGTCCGACCTAGACGGGTACCAAGACGGATTCTTTCTCGCAGCCCGCGTCCGCAGCAGCGACCTCAACGGGTTTACCGACGAGCAGACCATCGCCTCCATATGGCGGGGGCCTCTACTCAGCACAAGCCTGACGATCTGGTTCTACCTGGATACAGACGGCACGTTTGTTCTCAACTTTGAGGAGACGGCTCAGACTCAGACTGGGCATGTGCATTCGCCCGATGTAGAGGTTGAGCAGGGGGTCGCAGACGACGAGGAGTTTTGGATCGGTGTCTCCGTCCGGTTCGACGCGGGATCACACATCCAGTTCTATTGGGGAGGGGTCGGCCCGATACCCGTGTGGGAACAGTGGGGCACCGAAGACATCAACGCTGGCGTGACCGACCTTCGCACTGACTCGCTCAACGACCTGACGGTGGGACAAACTCGGCACCTCGACCCCGGCTCTGAGGACGAATGGTTCGGGGGCATCTTTGAGTACCTACAGTTCAGCGCCGACTTCCCCAACATCGGCCCCGAGAACTTGGTGGCGTGGTTCAACGCCCAGGACTTCGCCCTCAACGACGGCGATACCGACTCGGCAGTGGGGGGTGCTGGTAAGACTTGGACCTTGGCATCGGGGGATCCGATGATCCTGGCCGACGGTGCAGTGCCAAACGGGGGAGCACTGTGGTGGGTATCGAATCCTTCGATCGTCCTCGACGGAGACGCAACATGGGCGGTCGAGTTTCGGTCTGTCTCGATCGAACACCGTGTCGCTGAGCGCTCGACAGCGAACCTCAAAGTGTGGGATCTCGACGGCACTCGGGGACGAGTCGTCAAAGGTATGCCGATCCGGATCTTGGACCCCGCCGGGGCGATCGCTTTCGACGGATACGTTGACGACGCTGAGGGGAATCGACCGAACCCGCTGGACACTCCAGTGGGGTGGGAGGTGTCGTGTATTGACTATCACTACCTCGCTGATAAACGCACCTTTGTTGACGGGTTCACCGAGACGGCAGCGGGAACGATCGTCACCGCGATCATTGACCAGGTACTCACCGAGGAAGGCGTGACGGCCGGGACGATCGAAGCGGGCCCGGTACTCGATGAGGCCGTATTCAACTATGTCACCTGTTCCCGGGCGCTCGACAAGCTGGCGGACGTGGCTGTGTTTACCTGGTGGATCGACTCGTTCCGGCAACTGCACTTTGTAGCTCGCAGCGGGACGCCTACAGCAACGATCGTCTCGGACGATATGAAGGAACCTCCCCCAGTGCGGCCGCAGTCACCGGACTATCGCAACCGGCAGGTCATCCGAGGCATCAAGGGCTACACCGATCCCCAAACCGAGGACTTTGAGGGCGACGGCACCCTCCAATCGTTCCTGACTTCCTTCCCGATCGGGCGAGTACCCACGGTGACGCTGAACGCCGGCGCACAGACCGTGGGCATCAGGGGCCTCGACACTGGCGACGACTGGTACTGGACGAAAGGGAGCAACGTTCTGAGCCAGGAAGTCACCGACACTCCGATCATCTCAACAGACGCCTTGCAGATCGTGTACGACGGACTCTTTGATCTCGTCGCGATCTTGGACGACGACGCCGAGCAGACCCGACTCGGAGCGATCGAGGGATCCCCGTCGTCGGGCATCGTGGAATCGGTGCTCCAGGTGACCGACGTGTTCGGCCGGGATGCGGCGTTCGACATTGGAGCTGGACTGCTTGGAACCTTCGGCTTAGAGGGTCTGAGTGTCCAGTTCTTGACGTCGAGGACTGACCTATCGGTTGGTGAATATGTGACGTTGGATCTCGCAGAGATGGACGTGGCGTCTGAGATCTTCCTGGTGACGGCGATCGCCTCGTCGGACCTGGCCCGCAGCGAGTGGGATTACGCGGTGACTCTGATCCAAGGATCGGACCCTGGATCCTGGCAGACGCGCCTCGCTCAAGGCCTGACGGATCCCGACGTTCTTGTGATCCGGGAGAACATCAGTGAAGAGCAAACGCTGGTGATTCTGGAGCAGTTTTCAGAGGGTTGGACTTGGGCCGAGTCGGGCGTTACCCAAAGCGTGTTCGCTTGTCCTGTACCATCGACCACCCTGTTTCCATTGACTACCCTGTTGCCCTGTTAGGAGGCTCATCGGATGACCGATCACGACGACACCACCGAGGACCCGTCCGAACCCGCCCTCTATCGGCTCGGAGAGGTAGTCGAGGAACGGGCTGAGTTCACCCACACGAGGGAGGAGATCAGCGAGCCGTCGAGCTGGTCCGGGAAGATCAAGATCATCGTCCGTCGATCGGGACGGGCAGGTGACGAGACGTTGATCGAGGAAGAGACGGTCGAGCTGGAGAACCTGATAACCGACGCCGGTCGGAACCTCATGGCGCTGGCCTTGCGAGACGTAACCGCTCTCCCCGAGATCACTTTCGTTGCCCTCGGTGACGATGCCACAGCACCAGTCGTTGGCGACGTACTGCTCGGCAATGAAGTGTTCCGCAAGGTGATGACACAGCAGGTGGCAGGGGCTACCGGTGTGTCGATCTCGACGGTGTTCATCGCACCTCAGGAAGCGAACCAGCAGCTCGAGGAAATAGGATGGTTCGCTGGTGACGCCTCGGCGACGGTGGATACCGGGACGCTTGTTGCTCGGGTCCTTTTTTCTCGTCTCAAAGACAACCTGGAGTCAATCCAGATCGAACGAACCGACACGATCAGCTAGGAGGCATTCGTGCCAGTAATCGCAGTCCAAGACGTAGACATTGCGCATGGGTGAGTACACGCCAGAGACTTGGGTGGAGGGTGCCGCTCCCGGCATCTCAGCCGCCCGCCTCAACAACATCGAAGCGGGGGTGTTGGATGCCCACGAGGACTTGGGCGCGCATATCGATTTCGCCTTGGATGAAGATGTCGATATATCGCTGCTGACAACGAGCTTTGCAGACATCGCGACCTTCACCTACACGCCGCCGACAGCATGGGGCGACTACAAAATACTGTCCGAGGTACAAGCACAGGTTCAGGGTTTCGGAGCGACAACCGACGTGCATCTCGTATTACGCGTCGATGGCGTAGACGGCTCTGATTTTGAGTTCACAGTGGTCACCTCCACCTCCACCTTTCCAGGAACCGTGTGGCATCACCGCAACGGAAGGTCGGGGCCTATTGACGTCATCCTGCGTGCCCGCGTCGAAGGCGGGGCACCTAACGTCAACATACGTAACTCGTTCTTCAAGGCCACCGCGGTGCAAGAATCATGAGCGTCATCATCAGCGGGATCAAATACGATCTCGACCAAGGCGGTTGGGGCAGCGCGCTTGAGTACGACGACCTCACGCTCGACGGTCTGTGGAAGCCCGACAAGGTGGTAGTCCACTGGGGCGGATCCACGGTCCCGCCGACGACGACCTGGGGGATCAACCGGCTGTTCCAAGGCTGGCAGAGATTCCACCGAGGGAAGGGCTGGCAGGACATCGCCTACGGCGCTGGTGTCGGGAACGACGGGCTGACTCGACGGCTGCGCGGGTGGAATCACCAGGGCGCAACCCGCGGGCTGAATCACGAGGCGTGGGCTTGCGCGTGGGCTGGCGGATCGGGCGGGGCGATCTCCCCGAAGGCTTATGCAGCGATGGCGGGGATCGTCCAGAATGCGCTCGATGTGATCGCCGCTCCGGTCGAGGTCGTGATCGTGCATCGAGACGTGAGCGCTACCACTTGCCCCGGCGACGAGTGGGAGGATTGGGTACTGGCCGAGGGATGGATCACGGCGCCGCCGCCCCCTCCCCCTACACTGGAGGACGAGATGTTTCTACCCCTGCACTACGGCGACGGCATGAAGGACGGCCAGGAGCTGACGTACCCTGCCGGGCACCCTCGGGCTGGCCGGAAGTTCACCACTGATCGGGAGAACCGCCGTAGCGACGTGCGCTTTTGGCAGGGCGCGTTGCGTCGTGCTGGAGCGTCTGTCAACACCGATGGTTTCTACACGGTGGAGACGGCCGCAGCGGTCGTGAAGGTGACGCCGGTCACGGCGGCTGACACGAACGGCTTCGACATTCACGGCAACGACGCCGACCCGATCATGGCGGCCGCATACGGTGGGGAACCTGACGGGGTGGGACTCGACTACGGCAACGTTGTGAGATTGGAGCGCCCATGATCCTCGCACTACTGACCGAACACGGCACCGCCGACTTGGTGAACGTGGCCGCATGGCTCGGGGCGATCGGCTGGTTCGCTGGTCCCCCTGTCGTCGCGCTGGTGTCGAACATCGGTTGGCACTGGTCCGGCCGGGCGAAGCGAGCAGCCTCCGGCGTGTTTGCTGTCGTTGCTGCTGTCAGCGTCTACGGGGTTCAGCATGCCGACGAGCTGTCGTCTGTGAGAGTCGATGACTGGACGGGCCTCTGGCTCCCGCTACTCGGCGGGATCGCTGCTGCCTGGGTGACGACCAAGGGCAGCTTCGATACGATGTGGACGAAGCGGGTCGGACTCATGCAAGGCCTGTCGGCCACGTTCCAGAAGAAGGATCCGGGAGAGTAGGCATCGACCGCCTTCGCTCCCTCTGGGATTGGATCAAGTGGTGGTTCGGAAGGCGGTAACAGATGACCCCGGCGTTGATCTTCGGCCTGGCTGCTGTGCTAGCGGTTTGGGGCGGGATCATCGCGGCGGCGGTCCGGTACTACGTTCGATCTCAGTTGGCGCTCGCTGACTATGCGACCGAGATGAGGTTACGCGAGTCGATCCAAGAGAACAGCGATCAGGTGAGCCGTCTGTTCGGGGCGATCGGGAAGATCGAGGGACGTTGCGACTCGGTGGATGATCGGGTCGATCGGATCTCGCGTCGGGTTAATCACCGGTATGGTGGATCCCATGAAGCCCCGTAGATCTCATCGACGGATTAGCCGGGGTCGATTCCGTAAGTCGCGCTCCGACAAGGGCGCTAGGAAACCAGCGCAGAAGCCTCGTCGCTGACCTCGACGGACTCGCCCGACCACCAGGTAGATTCCCGCCCGCGCCAGATCATCCCATGGCGATCCTGGACGAGTCGCAGACCCCGACGCTTGATCGTCTGAGGACTCCAGCAGCCGATCGGTTTCTCATGGCGATCAGCCAGGGTGTCGCCCGCGAAATGCTGATGGCATTGAGAGCAGTGGGCCTCTCTCGATCCGGTCCATGTCCGGTGGCAACCGGGGCAGTGGGTGAGGTTGGAGACGCCCCACCAGCCGTGTTCGTCAGCGTGGGCGCAGAATTCGCATTCCATCGTCTCAGATTAGTCGAATCAGGCGCCCTGGAGCGCCGTGTAAAGGGCTGTTTGGGGTCGGTATCGGGGTCGATACGTTCAGACGCTCATAGAGCGCCCCGTTAGCGCCTGGGGGAAGCTGGCTGGTTCGCCCTAGAGACACGCTGACCAGTGACGCCAGCCGCCCTTCTGATCTCGCAGCCAGGCGGCGACGATGACGTTGGCCTCGGGGTCGAGTCGGGAAGATCCCGGGACTCCCGCACTCGCTGAGCGCGCGGTCCAGTACTTCCCGAGATGCTGGAACAGGCCGGTCGCTGACGACCCGGGATTCTTGGCGCTCGGGTTCCCGGTGGACTCGCAGGCGAGGATCCGCATGGCGAGGTCCACGTCCTCGGGGCGGAAGTGTGCAGCGACCAGTGGACGCCAGCGCTCGACTACTCCGCCTGCAGGTGTTGTCGCGACAGGCTCAGGGGCGCTCGGGGCAGTTGTAGGGATCCGAGGTCGGCAATCCTCGCGCTGAAAATAGCAGGGGTGCCGTTCGGCCATGTCAAGGTGAGCTTCCCAAGAGGCCCGGTTGATTGGAGCCTCTGACCAGTCCTCTACCCAATGGTCTAGCTCATGGGTGGTGTGAGCGATCGCTGGTGATCCAGCGAGGACGACGGCCACAGCGAGAGTCGCTACAAGAAGTCGGATGAGATCACCCTAGCGATCCACGCTTGGCGGGAACGGTTCCTTAAGTCCGTCACGCTTGGCAGTAATACACGATCAGCCATCAGACCTCCCTATTTCTCCCGTCGTCCAGGACCAGGCGCTCACCGATCAGCGGAACACGCTCCAGATCCAGCTCGCGATAGTCCGTGCCGGTGTCGATGGGGAAGTACACGACCACCTTCATCGGGTGATTCTTGGGAGCCCGGTCTCCACGACACCCATTCTGGATCCTTCCCGCCACCAGCGGGCGTGTCGATCGCACGCCTTCGTCGTCATCGTGTATAGATCCCACGTCAAGAGACGAGTCGCTACCCGCTCGCAGCCGTTCCGTTCGCACTCAGCTCTTGTCACCATTCCCGAACCTCCTTCGCTCGCTCGATCGCCTCATAGATCGTGGGGAACGTCTCGCATTTGACACCCCACTTCGACGGCATCCGACCAGCCCCGGCGATCTCCCGACCCCACGGATCATCCAGTACCAGGATCTCGCTGAGGACGAACACCGGTTCTAGGAACGTCGTCAAGATGGCCATGCCTAGCTCCCCGCTGACGACCTCAACCTCCAGCGCTTCCGGCTTCACTCGCGTGTAGAGCGGGAACGCCGTGCTCATGTTGTGACCCGTCTCCGCTTCGGGTACTTCTGTGATGACTCCGTAGCAGATCATCGTGGGCCCTTCGTCGCCCCATGAAACCAGATGACGATCGCGATGATGGCGACGATCCAAGCGCTGATCCCCAACGCGATCCAGGTGACCAGTGGCGATAGGGCCGCTGTCAGGATTGCCGGGGCGCAGGCCCCGCCAGCGCACGCTCCCCCGCCCGTCTGGGGGGCGTCTACGGGTGGTGGCTCTGTCGTCGAGGTCGTCGTCTGTGGCGTCGTAGTCGTCGTTGTTGGTGACTCCCCCGGTGTCGTCGTCGTCGTCGTAGGAGCCGTTGTCGTTGGCGTCTCTGGACAGTCGAACACGACCGACAGCCCGCCCGAGTAGACCCCATCCGGTCCCATCCTCAGAACGAATGAGATCAGCGGCGGTAGCACCAGCAGCCCGTTTGCGATCGTCGTCTTACCCGGTTCCGATTCCACGTCGATGAGGGTGACGAACGCCGAAGCGTCTCCTATCTCCACGTTGTTGCCGTCGTGCGGTGACGACTGGTTGAACCCGACAGCCGACACGCCACACAAAGCCCCGACCTCGAGGCCGAGGCTTTCGGGAGTCGTCGGCTCCCGCAGTGTGCGTAGCGATCCCTCGGGAGCGTGAACGATCGTGTCGATCGACACCGACGCCTCCTGCGCCAGTACCTCGCTGGTGACCAGCATCCCGATCACCGCGAGCGCTATCACCACCACGTAGGCGATGACTCTCTTTGATCTCCTGCTCATGACCCGTCTCCTTCCATTTGCACTTTCGTCGCGTCTCCGACTTCCAGAAGGATCGCGCCCGCGACTTGGAAGCGATCCTCTATGCCTTTCAGTTCGTACTCCACAATTGTTGAGTCCCGGTCGATGTGGATATACAGATGATCCGTCAGTTCCCGGATCGGATCGGGGGCCGACAGGTCGTCAAAAACCTTCGGCTCCACGTCCCATACCAGCGATCCCTCAGACCGGATATACGGGGCGATCTCGATCACCCATGATCTGTCCCGATGGAATTGGATGATCGTGAACGCATCGGTCGCCTCAGGTCCGGCGCTCAGGTTGACCAGCGCACCATCGAGCGCGAGGGACGCCAGCCTGATCTCGGGACAGATCCGCATCGGTAACGCCACGGCAGCGAGCGTGCATTGAGCGTCAGGCGAAAGCGTC
>SDBT01011669.1_pt1 | contig 14130 bp, 9 predicted proteins | sample 2277101 | NCBI WGS metagenome assembly SDBT01 (sample SAMN10404973, study PRJNA504765) | marine sediment metagenome | isolation source: marine sediment core GS10_PC15, 103 cmbsf | place: Arctic Ocean: Southern Knipovich Ridge | collected 2010 | reverse complement strand
AGGAAGAGTCTGATGAGGAAACATTCAGCAGTGATGAATAGAAAAAATATTGCATAGAAATAATGTATCAATTTGCGTTTATTCTTGATAACGGTGTAACAGATCACATACTTGGTGACTCTTTTCAAAAAGTTTTAAGTAATTATTTTCAATGGCGTGGTATTGATATTCTAGGAGGACGATTATTAAAAAATATTCAAATCACAGGTTATCCAACAGAGAAGATACCATACAAAGTAAAGACAGATCTGTTGGAACAGATTATTACCACATTTTTAGCACAAAATCAGCGGGGATTAGCGGTAACGGGTGGGAGTGCTGAGAGCATTCAAGCGGAACGTTGTAAAGATATGAAGGAAACTTGTCCGAAAGGTTCTGATGAGTTTGATCCAATCTTGATGTTTGAAGATTGGTGTACTGATATACCATATACAGAGTTTGTTAAAAATGATGAATACCTTTCTCAATGTTATCGTTTGGCGAATTTATTACAAACCTTTAAAGGGCAGTTAGAATCAGAAAGAGGAGCTAATCCATTCCCGATATGGCCACACAATCCAATAACCAGAAAAGCTCTCAGTCAACAACGATTAGAGGAATTGCATGCACAAGCTATCAAAGCAGAGATTGATATTCCCGAGATATTTGAAAAATTCATAAAAGCGATGAAATTTGGTAGCTTTGATATTGATGCTGCTATGGGCGGGCCATATATTGGAACTAGTGATCATATTAATCCAAAATACCAAACTGGTTTTGTTTTACCCGCAGTGAATATTTTCTTCGGTTCAAGTGCTGAACAGAGTCCAGTCAATGCTATGTCTCAGGAAGAGAAGGATTTGGAGCTCGCACTAAAATTAGCTGAAGAATTATAATTTACTATTTAAGAAAAAGTAGATCAGAACTGGCAGGTGGCCTGCTCCGCTGAGTAGAATTTATTTTGGTTTGCATTAAAATAATTTAAAGAGTGAGAATGATAATATTGCACACGTGCGCATGTTGGTCATACGGATATAAAGAAGTCAAGTTGTTGATGCCATTCTGAGTATTGTGCGGGAGCTGTCGTTTTTGCGGATTTTAAGTAGAACTTTTGATGGTTGAGTGCGTAGTGTTTAGAGTATGTCCGTCGTGGTAAATGCAGCTACGTAAAGCGTTGCTAAGCAACGATAGCGAAAGCGTATCATCGCAGGATATAGTACAATTTAAAAGAGTCAATGACTTTAATTGTGCTTATTAAGACCAACAAAAAAAACTGCATTCCCGACCTGATGCGATGTGACTTGTTGTACAGGGAATGGTACATATAGTTTACCGTATTAGTGTCCAGTTTTAGTGCCCTAATTCCTAGGAATTAGGAAACTGATCTTTTTTTCTTAAGTAAAATTAATTTTCGCTTACCAAAGCAGATTCTGGGTGCTTGATACTTTTTCAAAAGTAGATTTAATCGTAATATGTGACAAGTGTGGGACAGCACGTCCCTGCAAAAATTAATTTTGGTTGCCGTCTGAGCAATAATCAGTACTGGTTAAAATGTTAGGTGAGAAACTACCTTTGGCGATATTACAAACTCGCAGACAGGTCGTTACTTTGTTAATTTATCAAGACACTTAAACATATGGTTTTTACCCAATTCTATGAGCTTGTTGTCTACTAATGCTTGTATATTTCCGCCGCACACAAATCTCTGGGCATTATTACTTGTAAAGACAAAAATTGCTACTTTTTGAGAAAAAAGTTGTAAGATATGTCTAAAACAGGAGAGAATGGGTGACAAATTTTGGGAGGTTTCTGTTTACCTGAAAAGTGGGAATGATGGATACAACCCACAAATATACACAACAATTCCAAACTCGTCAAGCAGCACAAACTTGGATTAACCAAAAATTTGGAGCTGTGATTGTAGGACAGTTGTAAGGATCACTACTGAGTCTTTTCTCTTACTTTACAATGTTTGACGAATAAATCTAGAATCTTTTTATGTTGTTTTGTAAATATTCAAAGAATATAGGTAAGCAGATTCTGGGCACTTGATCTACTCCGCTTACCGAAGCGGACCACGGGAGATGGTGTCCGTAAGACACCATCTCTTTTGATCTACTTTTGTTAAAAGTAGTACTTTTTCAAAGTAGAGTTAATCGTAATATGTGACAAGTGCGGGGACGTGCTGTCCCCGCAAAACTGATTCTTCACATCTGTAAAGATAACAAAATCACTTCCTCCATTCCACACAAACATGGATATACTTGCACTCTGTTTGGAGACAATTACTTGATCCTGCTCTTCTTAATCATATTATCACTAGCGTCTGCTTATTTGACCCGCTGTCTGCAGACGCTCAGAGGGCACGACCGCGATTGCGAGCTGGAGCGAGCGCGTCATTCGACAAAACAATCAAAATTTGGGACGTGGCTCACACTTCAATGGTGCGGTCTTTGGCAGTCTGGGGCGACAAACTGGTGAGCGGCGGAGGAGAACTCCATCAGGGTTTGGAACGCCGATTGCACTTGTGTGATGCGTTGCATGGGCACACTGTGGGAAGGGCTGTTGGTCAGCCGGCTCTTTTGACAATAATGTAAAGCTGTGGATGCGAAAGGGAATGCTGGGGCACACTAACTGGGTGCAGTGTCTGGTAGGTGTATGCAGGAAAACTGGTGAGCGGGGAATGACAAGCTGGTGCGGGTGTGGAGATACACATGAAAGTATCAATGTTTACGTGGATCAGGATACAGTGGCCACTGATGAAAATGGTTATGCGATGGCTGTTTTGAACGTCGTCTTGAACTGATATGTTGTGATTGAAATGTAAACCTTGGACGGGACGACTACTTTTCTATCATGTTTAGAGTTGGCGTTTTAAATGTTCAAAGGTGTAAAGAGATAGTTGTGTATTTAAATTAAAGTATATACTTTAATTTAAAATTTTATTTCAGTTTCATTGCCTAGTACCCTGTGAGTATCATTGGCAATCTTGGTAAAAGTGATATCTGTTAATTTTACAACCTTTGAAAAATCCGCACGAGTTATATTAACATTGCTTAGTCGCAGGTAGTAATAAACCAAACCCGCTGCAATAGATTGAGGATTTGAACTATTAAAGGTACGACTTTTTGATTTCACAAAGTTATAAATAGTCTGGATATCATCTATACATACTTTATGTTTATTCTTGTCAATATTTAATTCAGAAAGTAACTTTGGCACAAGATCCATAGCGTCAATATATCTTTTATTTGGACGTTTTCGAAAAGCACGTGAAAATATTTTTAGACCATTGGAAACACCCTTTTTATCAAGTTTAAATTTTGCAGCAAGTTCTGCGGGAACTCTTGGTTCTTCTACATCAGAATATGCATGATAAGTACATGCAAATACAATAGACATTCGATTCCCAGCACGATAAATCTTGTCTTTAATGATCTCCCTGTAATAGATATTCGCACGCTCAATGATCTCCTGGGGAAATCCCAACGGTTCGAGATCTGCGTACAAACTTCGCTCCTCATTTTTGCGTTGATTGTGGCGACTAGGATCTTTCTCATAGCGTGTGTCCGCTGCTCCATAATATCGCGTCTCATTGTCAACTAGGGATTCGTCAAGTTTGAGACCACAAGTCATACAAACTGTACTTCCATCAATATTACTGGTTTGTGTATGTAAACATTCATCCTCAGAACATTCTGATTCGGAATGCATGTCCAAAATTGGGTCAACAAATGCTTCAATTATTTCAGTCATTTAATTATTTAAGGATTAGAAAACCTTAAAATCATTTTTGTTGGGGCGAACTTTGCTCGCGAGCGGACCTTCGGTCTGCTACAGGCTTCCGCTTTTCTTGCATATTTAAAGTGTTGAATTAACAAGGCGAGTTACCAGTCGAGCTGATCACGGCCACATTTTTGAAACATGTATATGCGATCATAGGCGGCTTTCATTTGTGCAACAGCACAAGATGTTTTCATTCTTCCGGCCCCTGTGCAAAATGCGGTAGTTAACAATGATTGAATTGGCTTCCGCCACGATCCGGATTGTGATTATAGGTACAAGCAGAAAAGGCAGTATAGGCATTCTCACTATCTTTGACGGTTCTAGGGATTCGTATTGTTGTTGCATGAGCGAGATGAGGAAATTTATCATTATTAGTTTTTAACAGTAAACATGTACCAATTGGTTGTTCATCGTAATACTTTCGCACAATTTCTGCTTGTACTATATCAATGATATAACTTTTGTTGGTGTCGCTGGAATTTGGTGATATATTGATCAATACCACCGTCCATTATGCCAAACTATTAGCAGGACTAACTATACAATCATGTGCCAGGCAGTTGCGAATATCTTGTTTACAAATGGTCACATTTGGATATTCAGTCTTGTCAAATCGTTGTAAATATGTGTATCAATGGTACAAATAGTGATATTTAATTTTAACATTGATTCAATATATATCTTAATAGATAGAATCAATTTTAGAGGGAACACTCCCGTACTGACCCAGTGCTAACTTTCTTTACATAAATAATGTTTAATTTTAGTTTCGGAATCTACCAAGAGCTTTTTTCTCCATGCCGGTAATTTTAGAATGAGCATCTCTATAGTACCCCATAACAGGTTTGAGACTTCTTCTGACACAGTTTCAGTTCTGATACCTTTATGAGTTATTTTGCGAATAGGTATTTTATGATCCACCTGTGAAATATAATATACAGTGCGGTACATTTTACTATTACTTCCTTTAAACACCTCTATTGATGGTGCTAAATTAAGCAAATTTAGATAATCTAACGGCATTTTGGTTTCCTCTTTAAACTCACGATAAGCACATTCTATTTCGGTTTCCTGATAGTTTCTTTTTCCTTTCGGAAACCCCCAGCCTGGCTCTTTAACCGATGATTCGGTATTTTCAAGCAGGTGAAGCCTTCTTGAAGTGTTTGTTTCATATTTCGCTTTTGCCTTTGCTCGCGAATCACGATATAAACCATTGTTATGATTGACCCACAGGTCATCCCATAGTTCATCAAAAGTATACTTACTCAATCGTTTACGTTCTTTGGGGGTCATTAATTTAAAGTATATCTCCAAGTTTGACTGGACATATCTTCCACGAAGATAATCAGTGTATTCAATGGTGTCACGACGTTGAGATGACAAATACCATAATTGATCTGTTTCATCTACATGAAAAAGTAGGATTCCATAACTGGTAATAGGTTCATTGTTATGTAATTTATTCGGCTCATACGCCATCTTATTCTTATCATCACAATTCTTTAAAAGATTCTAATAAAAGTTGCTCTTGCGCAAAGCAGACCGCACTAACGGTAAAAATTGATTCTTCACATTTGTAAAGATAACAAAATCACTTGCTCTATTCCACAAACATGGATATACTTGCACTCTGTTTGGAGACAATTACTAATAATATAAAACATCGCGTTGATCCTTCTCTTCTTAATCATATTATTACTAGCGTCTGCTTACTTGATCCGGCGCGGATTCGCTGCCTGCAGACGCTCAGAGGGCACCCTGACTGGGTGAACGCGGTTGCGAGCTGGAACGGCAAGCTGGCGAGTGCGTCGTATGACAAAGTGAAAATTTGGGACGTGGCTGACGAGAGATGCGTTCAGACCTTGCAGGGACACACTGGAGGGGTGTGGTCTTTGGCAGTCTGGGGCGACAAACTGGCGATCGGCGGAGGGCGGGGAGATAACACCATCAGGGTTTGGAACGCCGATGGCACTTGTGAGAAAACTCTGTTGGGACACACTGACTCTGTCTGGTCTCTCACGGCATTTAAAGACAAGCTGGCGAGCGGGTCTGATGACGAGACCATCAAAATCTGGAGCCGTGCAGGGACCTGCGAGAAGACGCTCACTGGTCACGATCGTGAGGTGTTGGCGCTGACCGTGTGGGACGGGCGACTGGTCAGCGGGTCAGGGGACAAGACGATCAAACTGTGGGACGTGGGTGCAGGCAGCTGCCTAAAGACCTTTTTGGGGCATTCCGACTGGATCTTGGATCTGACTGTCTGGCAAGGGAGGCTCGTGAGTGGGTCTGGTGACAAGACGGTAAAAGTGTGGGACGAGATGGGTGCATGCGTGATGACGTTGCAGGAGCACGCTGGACCTGTGAGTGCACTTATAGTGTGGGAAGGGCTGTTGATCAGCGGCTCATGGGACAATAGTGTGAAGTTGTGGGATGCGAAAGGGGAGTGCGCGAGAACGCTGGACACTGGCTTAGTGCAGTGTCTGGCAGTGCACGAAGGAAAACTGGTGAGCGGGGACGACAAGCTGGTACGGGTATGGGGATACACATGAAAGTATCAATGTTTATGGATTATACAAGATTTGTGCTTATCCTGTTCACATATTTATACCCATGGATATTTGTATGGACTGTTATCAAGAATTTACCGACTCTCAGCTTAAACGTCAGTTATGTGATGGCTGTTTTGAACGTCGTCTTGAACTGATATGTTGTGATTGAGATGTAAACCTTGGACGGGACGACTACTTTTCTATCATGTTTAGAGTTGGCGTTTTAAATGTATTTATATTGGTACTTTTTGATTCTCTTTTTCAAAAAGTACATATCAATTTAAAGAGGGTTGGACGATGCCACCTTCTCAATTTCTGCGGAGCAACGCGTATTTCTCCACCATTGTTTGTTGTAGAAGATTTAGTGTATGTAAAGCGATATTATTCTCTTTCTCCAAAATTTGGAAAAACCCTTCACAAAAGCTGCATACACATTGTATAGTATCATCATCATATATCGCAACATTAACCATATTATCCGATTCTACGTAACTGGCTAATATATTTGCGTCATTCTCCTGCGGGCGACGATTTACAACGGCATCAAAATTTAATATTTTCGCCATGACTTGTTGAATACTTTCGTTATATATATCTTGTGTAAATTTGCGATGGCCATCAAGAACAGCGCATAAGAATGGATCAGTTGCAAGATGAGAAGGAATGGGTGTTCTATTATGTAAGCTGTCTATTATTGGAGTTAATTTATTTCCCAAACCATTTTCATCTAATATGTGAAATTTCATAACTATATCGATTAAATGTTTGCGAACTTCTTTTTCCTGTTCAGGTGTATAAACTATATACTGATCATTAGCATCAACAGGAATTGTGACCCCTTCATCCTGACGATAATAAATTTCTGCCGCAATTTGATGGAACATCAACAAACTAGTATCTTGTATTGCTCGTTTACCAATCTCGTGCATTGCAGATGCGGCAATACTCTGGAAAAATACCTGATCTCGGTCAGGAGCACTTAGATTACCAATTCCGGATCGTATGGGAAACATTGTATTTTATTTGGGGTATTTATTAAAATCAGTTTTATACTGATTTTTTAATATGTTGAAAATTATATTGTCAAATTTACCCATTGGTGGTTGATATTCAAGCACTTGGACTTTGTATCACAAATTATTAGACAATTTTTATTATAATCTGTATATTCATCACCAGTTGAAATTTAGTTTGTTGGTCGGCAACGACCAACATAGCAGTGAACTAAGATAAGTATTTGTTCACTATAATATTTGTAATGAGGCATCGAAATGGCCGCCATCATGGTAAACTGTTTTGTGAACTTCATGTAAAAAAAACATAGATATTCCGCTCCTCACAATTCTTATTACATTTCCAATCTTTATATGTATCCCACGCCCGCAGTGTACCGCTATCCTCTCCTTCCACCAGCTCCCTCCATACTCCAACACATATCACTTGGTTGCAACCTTCTAGTGTTCACACACACGACTTTCGCATCCCACAGCTTCACACTATTGTCCCATGAGCCGCTGACCAACAACCCTTCCCACGCTACAAGTGCCAGCGCATAGTCAGCGTGCCCTGCAACGGGATATACAAAACGAGTCCATCTTGTAATAAACCTATATGTAATAATTGCGTTGAACAGTTGGGGAATATGTTTATTGTTGTGTTGTAATCATTAATTTACAGTAAATTAATGATGCTTTTCAATTTAAATAGGAAAGTTTAAAATATTTTAGTTATAATTCACTAATTGTAATGTCATCCTTCTTGAATGATGTCACCAGATTTCCGGTGGCATCCTTTTGTGCCAAGGTATCAAAGATACCTGAATGATTATAAACGACAAGGGTTTTATCATACTTTTGGCCCGTCTTGAATATATGTGGGGCAGTAAATGGATCTATAACAGTGATAATCACAAAATTCATTTTGAAAGTTGCTGACAGTTGATCCCACAACTCAAACCATTGCCAATTTTTACAATTATTCAGTACCTTTTTAGCTGCCTTCCAGTCGTTATAATACTTATTTAATAATGGCAATTTATCTTGTTGATAGGCGTTTTTGAACATATTTATCAAAAAGTTTGACACTTTACGTATATTGAGCTGTCTTTTTATTTTGTCTGAATTAGATAAGGGAGTTGTATCTGCGTCGTTCTTACCAAGAATGTATGTGGAGAAGCCTGCTCTTAAAAATGCAGCAAGTACGCAACTGCCATCAACTGTGCCTATACGTATAAAGTTTGTGTGATTCACGATTATTGGAGACTGTTCTTCAGGTTTCAACGCCACGATCGGATCTTTCATAGCCACAAAAGTATTATTTGGGTCTTTTTCTGTTGTATGAACAATTAATTCACTTTCCACAATCTTTGGAAGTGGTGGCTTTGGAACCGTGTCCGCCACGGGTATTCCTAAACTTGTTAACTGTTTCACTATATACGTTCTAACCGTCGGATTTACCTTGAAAATACTTGTGCCTAAATCAGTACCCTTGACATTAGTAGATGACCAAAAAATACGCTTATACTTGTACTTTTGAATTAGTTCTTTAATCTCTGATACGTCTTTATCAATTTTATCCTCAACTGATTTAGTTAGAGAATTATATCCTGGACCGGTGGAAATACCTGCCGAACGGGGATAAGCCTTGTGAGCACCATATTTATTATATGGCCGGATAATTGCATTACCACCTCCAGGATTATCCGATGTGTGATCAGTAATATTATCATTAAAGATAAATAAAGCATCTTTATATATAGGTTGTTTTATCATCCATAAAAAGTCACCAAAAACTCCCTTTTTAACAAATACGGTTGGAATGATTTTTGGTGGTGATGGTGGCGGTGGCGGTCCCGGTGGAGGTCCAGGTGGTGATGGTGGCGGTCCCAGCGGAGGTCCTGGCGGTGGTCCCGGTGGAGGTCCTGGTGGAGGTCCTGGTGGTGGTTTTTTGGATGGCTTTCTGGGTACGGATGGTACGCCTTCAAGAACTTCAACGGTTTTAGGTCCTCCTGTCTCTTTAATTTTAGCCTCTGCATCTGCAATGTCTTTCTCTAGGTTACTTAATAAAACCACGTTAGATGCAAGTTTCTTTCTAAGAGCTGCAATTTTATCTCGCAGTGCTTTTCTGTCAGTGATTAATTTTACGCCCATTGGTTTGCTGATTTTTACACCCTTCTTTTTCATGTCTGTGAGCTTTGCATTAAACTGTTTTAATTCTTTCAATGTACTCTCTAGAGACGCTACTATATTTTGTTTCCATTTTTCAACAAGTTTCTTGTGTTTTGTCTTTTCTGTAATTGTCCGTTGGTATTTTCCAATAAGTGGATATATTATGACCTTCTTCGGAGTAGGTTCTGGCTCAGCGCGCCTAAATACAAAGGAACGGTACAGGTCACTGAGTTTCTGTTGTGATTGCGGTAAATTTTCATTTGATAAGAAAAAATCCTCCTCCAAAAAAATATTCTTTACAGCAAGTTTATTAATGAGTACCTTAAAATCAACCAAATATTCTATTTGATCAGTAACGATAGTATCTTTAAGATGAATTTTGATTTGATTTCCAAATGGACTATCTGTAAACTCGCCTGTCCGTGTGATTGTCCATCCGTGATCACCCGTTGATTTTGGATCAGGCTCTTCTAATTTTTGTATGGTATTTTCTAAAAGTTTTTTGCTATTAGCGATTATACGCCATTTTTCATTTACATATTTTTTATCCTTTTTGAAAGATTTTTCGTTAATTGCTTGTTTTGTATTCAGATTATAGTATTGATCCGAATTTAGTTTCTTTAATCTGTCCTTGAGAAATGAATGTTTGATCAATAGTTCTTTTACAAGTTGACCATCCATTACCAAACCCATAAAATGGGTTCCAATTTGTAATAATTGATCAATGGTATTAACCAATGCATCTAATGATTCTTCTTTATCAAAAAAGAATGTCAGTGCATTAAAAATGGTAATACAATTTACAGACTGTACTGCACGAGATCCATAGGCTTTTGTATAGGCATCAACAATTTTTGCTGTGTCTTGACCAAATCCCTGTATAGGAGTTATTGATGCAGTAGATTTTTTATCCTGATAGATAAATTTAAGTATATCCGTACCTTCAATGATAGTAGCCACAAAACCATCTTCTACCACACGTTTCACAAGTTCTTGTAGGTGCGTAGCCAAGGGTTCCACAGTTAGAACGTTAGCATCCATAGCCTTCCACTTATGAATATCGCCTCCTCGCCCTCCTCCAATATCCACAATATATGCTTCATTACCACAACGGTTTAACATGTTTCGTTTTACTGAATTGTGATATTTACGCATCAAAACCAAATCGGTGCCGCGAATTGTGGCTTCACTAATAGGATTCATAATATCTCTCCATACATCGAGTGCAGTACTGAGGTTATTAGGCATATCACGATCATGACGAATACGATGGGGTACAAAAGTTTGTTTTTCAAAATTCCATCCCATCTCGACGATTTGTCCTGTAAACATTTGGAATTTACCAACCATTGGGGAATCTACAATGATCAGTCCGCCAAATGGAAAACGGCTAGAGCCCGTAAATTGAATAAAATTGGAGCCCTTATCTTGTTTTACACTGATCGTGAATCCCGTGGAGTCTATCTGTGTAATATGAAAGTCTATTGTTAACAATTTTGGTGGTTTCCATTTGTATACTACACCCTTAACATATGTGTCAGAGGTTTTATTGAAAATTAGACCATCATTACCATATGGCTTTTGGGAAATTTCGTTTAGTAACTGATTCGTGCGAGTGTAAAAGTTTGCATCTTCCGGTAATGAATACTCTTTACTACCAATATTCATTGGGTGTTTGGCCAACAAGTCTTGCATACGTTTTATGCGATCTGTAAAGCTAAAATGACGATAATCATACTCAGAATCCACCAAAAGATCAAAAACTAGGTATTCACGTTCGCCATCTTCGCGTAAAACAAGTTCTCCGTCAAAAACTGTTCCGGACAATGCTGTAGCCGCATGCTTTTCTATAATAAACTTCGAATCTAGTTCTTGACCTAGTATTGGTACTTTTAAGTATCGCATAACATCAAATGGTGGATATAATAAATATGCACCATCAGGCCTGATAAACATTAGCTTACGTTCTCCATCAGCCTTATCAGTGATCGCTAGGGTATCCGATTCATCCAATGCGGTAAGCTTTAGGTTTATTGGTTTATTCACGATATTATATAGTTTCCAAGTTCGTGGAAATGACCAACGCGGATTTTTCTGTTTTATTGTATATTCTAGACTGCTAATGTCGTCATTGAACAACATATTAAAACCACGGATTACGTCCGCCATTGTCCCTGCAGTTATGGGGAAAGGCGTGTTTTGTACTAATTGTAAAATAAATTGTATTCCTGGCCACAATTCTTTCTCAGCATTTTTAATTGGGTAGTGTATTATCTCGAGCTCAATTTCGTGTGCATCCACTGGCTTGGAGACCCCGTTGGTTATTATCCAACCCCGAACATGTGTCATATCAACACGATAAACACCAAGGGGATGATCTTGTGGTCCTGAAGAAGATATTTCAAAAGACCACCGATCCTTTTGTCTAAATGCCTGTGGTTGTTGTGGTAACTGATTTTTAACATCGGCGCTCAGGGGTTGTTCAAAGGCTTTAGAGAAACGTACAAAATAATCAGGTAAATCCACAGCTCCACGAGTATGTTTTAAAGAATAGAATCGTGGTGCGTCCGTTATATTGGACACATATGATTCACGAATTCGCTGAGGGTATTTCCCCCCAGTATACTGCTCGAAAGTTTCTTCGGTAATTCTATCTGGCATATGATTCACAGTTATTTTAAGGGCATTTTCCGTACGAATAGAATCTACTTGTGGTACATAAACGTATATTTCGTTTAAATGGTCCAGAAAATGTTCTAAAATTCTGTAAAAATCTTTAGACCCCACAGTGTTAACAAAACGTTTACCGTGAAATTTACCTATTCTGGCCTCGAATTCAAAATTTCCTTGATCATGCTCTGGACCCAATAGTTTATCCACCTCTTTTAATAGTTCGGTTTTTACCTTACTTTTGTATTGTGCCATATTATCAGTATGCAACTTTTTTTTTAAAAGCCAAAATGTTCATTAAATTATACAATTTTTAATGAAAATAGACTCAATTTTGTGGGAACGTGCCGTTCCCGCCCCTCACACTTGTTATATATTTAATTTGACTATTAAATACGAAAAATACTGTTTAATTGTATGAAATTTTTTAGGTATACTCTTGTTACAATTTTTGATAGAAATTTTAGCATCTTTAGATCATTCATTTATCAAAAATTGTGAAATGACAAATGAAGAAAACGCCGATATGATTGTTCGGATAAAAAATTTACTTAGGTGGGCATACCGTTAAAATAAGAGGATCATTTGCTTTGATAGCATTATCAAGGAGATTTTGTTGTCCTGACGTCAAATTAAAAGGTTTATCCCATGGTAATTTTTGTTCAGACCCAATACCTTCGTCCGGCGTGGTTTTTAGACCTAATACGCTACATACGTGCCGATAACAATCTCTTCTCTTTCTCGCTTGTTCAGTGTCCGGAAAGGAACCTTGCGCTGGAAAAGGGCCACTGATTTTGGAGCAAAAATCAGCGGTATAGTTTTTTGTTGCAAGTCCTTCCTTCTTGGACATTATAATCATTCCGATTATATGATCATCCCAAAAACGAGTATACCTACCCACCAAGGATATCTCACCTGAAATAAGCCAATTCCCATTAATATATATATATATATATATATTAATATTTATACAAATTGAGTTTGTTTTGTAATTTATCCAAATTACAAAAGAAGGACTCCTTCGGTTTACAATTCATAAGTCTGAATTCTGCGGAAACTAATTTATTTCAATTTTCCACAGATGGGGTTGGTGTTTTATCAGTTATTTCATTTCCGGATACCTCTGCTAACTTGCTAAATTTAAGAAGAATTCGTTTTAGGCGAATTGGTAAAGCATCTACTTTTATTTCTAAACGATCATTGGTAACCTGCTTACTTTTATATGGAAAGATAACTTTTGTATTAGGGTTTGCTTTTACATAATTATGTAATACCAGTAAATAAATCAGTTCCCTCTTTTCTATATTCAAGGTAGAGATGGTTTCGATAAGGAATTGCTTTTCAGCAATGGTCAAATCGTCGTTAGGAATGTTATATCCTAAACTATCATAGAGATTCTCATGAGCCATTAGATTATATAGTCCAGTTCTTAAAACTAATTCGTGCTGACCGCAACTTCTTAGCAAGAAGTAGAACAAGAAGGGAGGGTGGCTTTGCCACCCTCCCATTTTAGACCTACCTTTTATCACATAAAGAGAGAAAGCTCCTCACAATTCTTATTATATTTTCCAATTCTTTATGTGTATCCCCACACCCGCACCAGCTTGTCATACCCCCCGCTCACCAGTTTTCCTTCGTGCACTGCCAGACACTTCACCCAATCAGTGTGCCCTTCCAGCGTTCTCACGCACTGCCCTTCCGCATTCCACAGCTTCACACTCCCATCATACGAACCGCTGACCAACAGCCCTTCCCACACCGCAAGTGCACGCACAAGTCCAGCGTGCCCCTGCAACGTCATCACGCAAGCACCCGTCTCGTCCCACACTTTTATTGTCTCGTCATAGGACCCGCTCACGAGCCTCCCTTGCCAGACAGTCAGAGCATGGATCGAGCTGGAATGCCCTGAAAAGGTCTTCAGACAGCTGCCCTTAGCCACATCCCACAGTTTGATCGTCTTGTCCCCTGATCCGCTGACC